>Ga0131853_10003845_pt1 | contig 26954 bp, 20 predicted proteins | sample TergutLab28metaG_FD_92764 | JGI IMG/M metagenome (GOLD analysis project Ga0131853, IMG submission 92764) | Labiotermes labralis P1 segment gut microbial communities from Petit-Saut dam, French Guiana - Lab288 P1 (version 2) (version 2) | ecosystem: Host-associated > Arthropoda: Insects >...
AAGATGGACGTATTAACGTCTGAAACATGTTGAGCAGTAGATAATAAAGCAAGTGTCATCTAGTTGGTCAACCTTTATTCAAATATCAAGATGATGCACGGTCCAATACGCATAAGATTTACAAAAGTGTACTGTTTTAATCTGAAGATGAAGCCAGAACGGTCCTTTGAAACGTCTGAAACTGCTTACCCCACGACATGTTGTGAAAATGCAAAACATTTGATATTCAGCAACACTGCTCTGCGAATGTTAAATGTAGCAAGTTTATATTTTTTTACACGTTCAGACGGATAGCAGGAGTTATAAATCAATTATTACACAATTGTTTGCATAGTACCCACTCTTACAACTTCCTTGAACATTCTCACATGTGATTTAAGTATTGTAGTCTATTGTTATGCTTGTAATTTTAACGCAAGGAATGCTTTCTATTCGTATAAATTGTGTCTGTTATTTCAAAATCTCACTTCTTACCATTTTCTTGATTGTGTCTGTAAAAATTAACTATTTACTGCACTCACAAGAAAAACTAAATAGAAAAGTCGGGCAATCCTTTTTTGGATTTTACATTTGACCTCAACATAAGTTACCTAGTTTCAAGTTCTTTAATGAATAAATTTTGAGATTCTACGATCGTAGGGAATTAAAATATTGTATAGGGTAACTGTTCCTGTTAAGATGTTCGTACGAAGTTTTGTAAAACTCCCTCATTTGTTTCAAGAAATGCTAAGGTCAAACAAACAAACACTAGCACACACGCACACTCTCTTTCTCTGGTTTTGTGTTCAACGATGGACCACTCCTGATGTAACTTGATTGCCATGAAGCCCAAGCTTTTACGAATGGAACATCTATTTCAGAACAGTATACCATTTCTGTGCCGATCCCAGTGGCCGAGCGGTCTAAGGCGTTTGTCTGCGGTCGCTCGCTTGCTGGGATTGCGGGTTAGAATCTCACAGGGGGCACGGATGTCTGTCTGTTGTGAGTGTTGTGTGTTGTCGGGTAGAGGTCTCTGCGTCGGGCTGATCACTCGTCCAGAGGAGTCCTTTCGAGTGTGGTGTGACTGTGATCGTGCATCCTCGATAAAGAGGAGACCGTGACCCACTAGAGACTCTTGCGCCATGACATAACATTTTTATCATCATACGTTTTAGCGTACTATCCGTACTGGACAAGGGCAGATTGGGAGATCTAAAAGGTGTATTGTAACAGTGTTTAATTGGTTGAACTGAAACTAGGTTTGAAGTGTTCAGTGGCAGCGTATTGTAAGCTCTGTGATGCATACTTAAACTTCATAAATTCATGAAATTTTTCCACCAATAAACAACTCTGATCTCTTCAACGAAGGTGCTCTAACGTGGAACGGGAAAATTATTTAGAAACATCTAATTCGTGCCGCATGACTGCCAAATATCGCAGCTGTAATTTGGTGGTAACGAAAGTATCAATATAGTCTACTCTGACATATTTGGAGAAGGGATAGTGTGGTCGATATGGTGACCAGGCTACGTGGTAGGATATTCGAGGAATCGTGATTCCATTAATGACAGGGGAAAGTTGTTTATCATTTCTCCAAAGCGTCCAGACAGGCTGTATAGCCTACCTATTCCGCCCCCCCCCTCGTTTAATGGGTGCTAGAGTTTGTTCCCTGGGGTTAAAGCGGCCTGGGCTTGAGGCTGGCCATTCACTCCCATCTAGTGCCAAAGTTAAGAATGAGTGGAGATATACTCTCCACTCCCCTTATGCCTTTATTGTGTGCACGCAGACAGTTTTGTCTATTTATAATTATTATCACTTGTATGTTAAGTCGGTGTGCTGTTTACGCAACGGTCGTACACTTTAAGCTAATCAGGTGTCGACCATGCAGTATTCAGTGTATATGCGCTTGCATGACAATCCCTGTGAACTTTTAATCACGCATGTGCCCTTTAGCATTTTTTATTTCCCTGTATTATCTTGCGAATTTTAAAAAGCATGAAAACCTTTTGAACCCCTTTGTATCCCTTCCTATCCTTCAGTTGTGTCACGAGTCAGACTAGGATTTACCGATTCGGATGCAGTACAGAAAAGTCTGGAGGTACCTAATTGGTTGGACGATTGTGAATAATTCAGTGTTTCGACCTTGTTTTACCCCTGCTACCTAACTCTTTTTTATGCTGTTCATCTGGCGACTACATCATGCGATTTGTGTATGTGGTGGTGTATATCTCCTGCAACATGCTTCTCATGTAGATCCGTGCTGTATTTTTTTAAAGCCGTGGTCGTGGACATACTTCTGCTTGTTCGTAGGAAGACTGTGACATTTCTCAAAGTAGGAAAAGTGGCATGTATAAATTATTTTATTGTTAAAATACTCATAGAGGGGAGCAGGTTACGGAATTTTCCGCTTAGTTTGCCTTGCCTTTTTAAAGTATTGATTTGATATTATACTGGGATGCTGATAAGTCCTTAGCCGGACCAGGAAGGAAACAAACTGCGCCTGTCCAAAGTTTGATGGGCAGAGGAATGGATTGATTTGGCTAGCGTAGGCACAGGTGGTGGATTCTTGTGAACGTGGTAATGAACCTCCGAGTTCCGTAAAGTGCAGGGAATGTAGCTTGTTTCCTTCCTGGTCGGGCTAAGGACTTATCAGCACCTCTATTTTTGGTTATTAAGATCATACTCTTGTATCTTTCCATCTGTTATTGGAAAAATGGGAGGATTAAAACATACAAAACTGTAATTTTTACTGTTATTTTGTGTGGGTTTTTAATTTGATAAAGATTATAAATGAGAGTGTTTGAAGGTGTGATGGTGAGTAGAATATTTGGGCTTGACAGAGAAGAAATGAAGGTGAAGATAAAGGAACACCACGTCAGATATAATCGAGGCCATCGAATCATGGTGGGTGAGATGAGCGGAATGTGTGGCACGCATGACGCATAGGAGAAATGCTTACGAGATTTAGTAAAACGCTTAAAGTGAAGATTCGTAGCTGAGGAAGTCTTGAATAGAAGGTTATGTTTAATATTGACCTTAAATAAATGGGGTTGCGTGTTCTGGAAAGGACTCATTTGGCTCGATATCGGGATTAGTGAAACCGCGTTGCCAGTTGAGCGACTGTCAGCTTCTCAGCGAACACTACTGTGTGAAGTTACGGTGTTTTGTGTTTATATGGGACAAAGAGGCCGTCGAAATGATGACAGCTCTAAAAATAAAAGAGCAGTGCTGCTGAGTTTGCCAGGCGGATAGAATGTTGTAGTTGGTATAACTACTTCCATCTGGACGGTCCGGGGTTCGAACTCCTGTAGGGGCTAGATTTTCCATACCCTTTCAGACCGGCTTCTTGGCCCAACCAGCTTTCTTTCCCGTGAGTAAAGCGGCCGGACCGTGGCGTTTAACAACTCCCCCCCCCCCCCCCCCCCCCCCCCCCCCCCCCAAAAAAAAGGGGGGGACGTCCCTAACCCCCCCCCCCCCCCCCCCCCCCCCCTCCCTCTCTTTTTGGGGCATAAATTTTCTTTTTTTTCGAGTGTGAACTGCGCGGCTGCCAGGGTTTTACAACCCCCCCCCCCCCCCCCGTCTAGCGCCCAGGTCCAAGAAAGAGTGGAGCTATACCTCTAAACTCCTCCCCATCCTCTGGCCATCCATGGCCTGTTACTGGGAGAACATTACCTTTTCCTAGGTGTGCCAAGTTGTGTTACTGTATTAGAATCCAGAAGATGTCGCTGTTATGTAAATGCGTTTTGCTGTTCTCTGGACGTAACGTTTACGATTTTGTGTGTTAAATAGCCCATGCTTGTTCCTCCTCAAAGATGAAGTATAGTATTCCATTTGCTAGACATTATGACGTGATGGTACAGTACGATGAACAGGGACTGTAGTAAACCCACTACTACTCAGAAAATCTGGTAGCGCCGGGGATCGAACCCGGGACCTCTGTATCTGTGGCCAGAAACGCTGACCACTAGACCACAGAGGCGGTCGTAGTAAACTTGGGAGTTTAGAAATATATGTAAAACTAAAAGAAGTAGAACAACGTATCCTCAACCTAAATTTAGTTCCAGCCTTAGTTGTGCTGATTGCCGCTCAGTGTTTCAAGAAGGTTACTTTGTTCTCCTTATGTTTAAATTAACTTCTAGTTTGAAAAACCTTTGTGGTTAGATAGGTACAAAATCGCAAGGAAAGTCGCGTCTCTTTAACATATAGTGTGAATATGGTGACAGTAATAATTTGCAGTGTGTGTTGGTCATTGCAGGAATGTTGAGTTACATTCCTCCATGGTCTCTTCCAGTAGTCTTTCTGTTAGTTAATTTATTTCATTTCATACAGTTCCAGACTGGGTTTGAAGAGAAGTTTATATGGCAATGCCAATTCAGTGAGGTGTTGATAAACTCAATGAACGTAGATACAAATCTGTTAGTGAATTCGCAGAACCTTGTCTGTGCTCGGTATAATTTGTTTGACCGTAATGTAACGACAGAACAGTAGGTTGGAGCTCAGTCTAGCAAAACTGAACTTTTACTCATTCTTCAAGAAAAATTCCTCGACAGTCCCTAATAATTCGACAGAACTCAGCGATTATATACTTAATTTTCCAACTAAATGCACATATAAATTGAATATTTATACTGTTTATTAAATATCCTCTACATATTTCGGCGCTCACTGCATCATCCTTACCGCTTCTCAAAGTTTGTTACAAGGACTGAGTTACAGAGCATGAAATATGTCATATGTGGGGTTTTTACAACGTTGTTTACAATTATTAAAAATATTGGCTCGTTGTTATGGCTTCAATTTTGTTTTAATATTAAAAACCTTTGTCTAAAGCATGTTGATGCTTGTTGGTAGAGAGTGGACACTTCTTGTATTTTGACGTTTTGCTGACCGTGCTCGAAACATGTAGAGGCATGAAATAAACTTATTGTAAAACAAAAATTTTGTGCATCAATTTGGTTAATCACTGAGATAAACTTCTTATATTATTTCATAGTGTTGTGGCAATATATGTTCCTTTATATGTTCCCACTATTGGGGTCCGATGGATAATCCTAAGAAGACTCTCTGTCCTGTTGTCGTGCCGCTCTTGTGTCTTGCATGTCTTGGTGTGTTGATAACTGACAACACGTAGTACCTTAACATATATTTCCTTCGCAGTTTATAAGTATTGCTAAGTAATTCAAATGAGTAAAAAAGCACAATAAATATTAACGACGAGTCAATAGGAGATGGCAGAAATCGAAAAAAAAAATTTGTAATTATAAATGTTAATGAAATTTGATAATGTTGTAAACTTATCTGTGTTGCCATATTTCACTGTAATCTTTTTGAAACTATGGCACAACTGGTGCTACCCCTGACGAAAATATGTACATAATTGAAGAAATGTGCTTAGCTACTTAACAGGAAAGGAAATGTTATCATTTAAATGTAAGTAGCGGATGAGCGGCAAGCCCTCCTGTGCCTTGCAGCCACACTGTCTCTTCCACAAAGTCAACTTTCCACTCCCTCATTCTTCCGTGCCGGTGGTGTTCTCAAAATTTTTTTCTTGTTATCCAGCAGTCCCTTCGCCCGGCTCGTTCCAAACCAACCAACGTTTACTCGCTCGCCGGAGAAGAGAAGGCTGACTTCATCCCAGAACTACGTAGTGGCTGGTAGCTTGTCAAAGACCAACAGTGCTCCTCAGTTATGTTGCTCGAGCAAAAGCAAAATTTGACAACGGCCTTCTGTCCACGAATTGAAGCTGTACAAATACCGATGCAAAAGTGTGTATTCATATTTAAGATTCTCACGGCGCCGTTGCTGAAGATTGTAGTCTTGTGGGATGTGTACGCCGTTTCGACTGGTAAACAATTACTGATGTCACGAAAAATCATAATAATTAACTTGAAGTTGAGGGAGCCCAAACAACTTTAAGATTTTTAAAAATCTGCAAACAGGATATGCAGTTTGTCTTATGTATCAATAATTATACCAGTGATCATAATTATAAGTCTGTAATTAAATCAAGATTTATTTATAATTATAATTACTATCATAATTTGATAACTGGATTGATATATTCAGTTCTTTTTCTTCTTCGTAGCCCAAAAGAATATTTGTACATTTTGACATTATCTCTTGTGGGCCTTCTTAAATCCATGTTTATGGGGAAACATGAAATGATTACTTGCATTGTAAGATGGTCGGAGTGTCCTACAGAGCATAACACAGGGAAACGCCAACACACTTCCATGTCCTAAGCCATGTTAATTGTAGTTTGGAAGTGTGGACGGTATTTGTTTGGAGTAGCAGGGAACCAGTGGCGGGGTCTTGTGAACAGTTGATGATGCTGTGGGTTTTACAAATACAGGGAATTCATAACCATCTGAATAAATACCACCTTTTCAACAGATGTTTTTACCACGGTAAAAGTAAATTTGTTCCTATGCCATGCCATGAAGGCTTTTGAGAAGAGGAGGTATATTTCCACACATTCTTAACTTCAGTACTCGAAAGATTTGATTTTTCAGCTCCACGTCCTGACATCTTTAATCCTTTACTTCTTGAATCGGAGGCTCTATGCGCCCCACAGTCAGTCGGAAAGCTGTGAAAAGTGAAACGTCCCTTGTCACTGCCGGAAAATGAACGCCGACTCCTCGGCCGACCAGCCTGCACTGCGCTACAAACCGGAAGGTCGCGGGTTCAGATCCCGATAGTTTAATTGGAATTTTTCATTGATATAATCCTTCCGGCTGCACTATGGCCCTGGGGCGAATTAGGCTCTCACGGAAATGCTTCCCACAAATATTTCCTGGGGGATAAAGGCGGCCGGTTCTTATGCCCATTGTCTTGAAATCTGGGAGTCTGAAATTCCTGGAACCCCTAGGACCCGTCCAGGTCTATACAGGGATTATTTTACCTTCTTTATGCCAAATGTTTTGACACATGAAGAGAACAGTCGCTTTGAGTGCAGGAATTGCCTCTTTCGAATCTAGGTTCTTATTGGCTGTCCTGATTACCATTTTCTTTGCGTTACGTTACAAAATAGCTGTGCCTCGTCGTCGGGTGCAGTGCCCTTCCTGCTGTCTCTTACACTTTTAGTTCACACAACACTCTCCAGCCTCATTTTCCGTTCACAGAACTGAAGAGGCATTACGGCAGTACGATTAGCTGATGCGCTAACACGACAACAATACCAGTGGTCAGATGGTCCTGTGATCTTTACGTGAGATGCAATGACTTGTTCCTTCACATTTATTTCTGGCTGAATAACAAGTGTCCTTTTCTTAGTAAGCAACAATGCTCGGAATGCCGGTATTTTAGTTAACTTGTAATAAACCATATAGATGCATTTATTGTGATGTATTGCCTTTGGCCAACAGGCTTGCATCAGACAATAATGTTTTTGTGAAACAATGTAAAATGTGCATCTGTATGTAAAATAATAGGGTGAGAGCTGGAGACTCGGTGTTTCAGAACGGAGGAATGGAAAGGGATATTTCTGTTTCACAGAAATGAACGAGTGTAATACTCTTTTTATGTTCAAACAAAAAATGGGCCGAGTGATTCAGGATAGGTGTAATACAAGAAACTACTGATTTTCAACCTTTTCTTCAAGCACGTAATGAAGTTTGTATACTATTGCGTCCTCAGACTCTTCCTGTATAATCCTCCGTGAATCCATGGCCCATGTCCGCCCCATTTAAACCTCCATGCTCTAGGGTAGGACCAGAGCGAAGGCAATGTTTGAAGAACTAATGAGTTACCCTCTCTTTCTTCTTCTGTCTCTCTCCCTCTTCAGTCCCCAGGGATTTGCCCTGTACAGTGACGTACACACCCTGTCTGCCAGCATGTTGGAATTATGGCAAATCAAATTATGAATGAAAATCGAAGTTGTTTTTTTTTGTCTGTGTGCGTGTACGATTGTGTGTATGTGTGTGTGTGTGTGTGTGTATACCGTAATTCTCTATGGGACTTGCCCATGCACTGCTACATACGTTTGCTTGTACAAAGAGAGGGAAAAAAGGGGAAACATAAAGCTCGTACGAGTCAATGTGTGTTTATGTAGTTAGCGCTATGGTACACACACTCACACAAATCCACGTACGATGGAATTATATAAAGGATAAAGAGGGTAAAATAGTCACACAGGCCCATGTGCAGGGCACAGAAGAGGAACGACCTACCACACGATTGTGCCCTAGTGAAAGCACTGTCATTTCTAGAATGACTTACGTCTCTCTTCTCGTTAACCTCTAGGCCTGCAGACTTACCGGTGTGAGAAGGTCTCTTTTAGTGTGCAGTTCTTATTCCATACGGGCTAAGGCGTGGAATTTTTGATTAGCAGAATAATGCTTCTCTTTTAAATAGCTCTGCTCCAAGCAGGATTTTGGAAAGGCAGATCGGAATTCTATGAATATCTGCCCAATGATATAACGACAGGAACAACCAGAGCATTTTTTTTTTTGCAGGATAGCACTTGAGAAATTCACTTTATTTCCAGGCTCTTCGTTAATATTTTTATACTGTTAGTTAACAAATATGTATCTTCAGATTGCTTTTGTTGTCGGATATGACGTTTCGTAGTTTGGTGGAGAGTTATGTGCGTGTAGTTTGGTGAAGGAGCGCTATACTTTCAGGATGGAGACAGACGTTCCTCCAACCGTTGGTACCTAGGCTCAAAACTACACGGCGTCACATCCCAGAAGATAGCAAGCTTTAATATTACCTAAGTGAGGACATACTGTGTCACGGAAAGTCTCGTTGTAGGGCTGTTGTGGGATTTATCTCTGGCTGCGCGGGGGTTTGCACTTTTGAACACGAATTTGGAATCAGAGCCTGTGGTTCTCTTCACATGATATAAGGTTGTGCACTGTGATAAGAACTTACATCTCGGTCTTCTTACGTATGACAGTCCACAGTCTGTCAGCTGGTACCACATTTACATAGAGAAGCGTTGCCTGTCTCTTATCTCCAGATGATATCCATCCGTCTACGTCACACGCTTTCCTTGAGTGTCAGATTTAGGCTCAGTTTAATTCGTGCTGTGTTTTAAATATGATATGAATGTGTGATACGGAGGTCGCGACATTCTCTCTCACCGTCCCTCTTGATGCTTCCTTTCCAGAGTCTTAAGATTTCCGATATACTTTTTGGGACTTCTCGTTTTGTGTGTGTGATATGATCAAATTCTCCAGCTAACCACGAGAGCGTACACAAGGACGTCTTCAATAATTTCTTCTAACATTCCATAAAATATGTTTTATGGACCCTTCGTCGCGCTCCACTACATCACATAGCATTATTGCAGCTTAATTAATAATAATCCTACAACCGAATACGAAATTGACGCATTACACAGTAAGAAAGTAGATATACCCCTAACAGAAGCAGGAGTAATTTATACACTGAAGAAACTAGTATCAACATTGTCTGTAAACACTGCGACGAAGAGTCTGCTCTGGAAGATAATTGAATTTTAGCACGAATTGCTCATGCTGTAAATCCGAAGAATTCTACGAGGAGATGCTGATAAGTCCTTAGCCCGACCAGGAAGGAAATAAGCTACAGCGACCAAGCTCGAGATTTTTTTCAACATACTCCCCACGAAGCCCAATACGAGGGGGTGCTGATAAGCCTTAGCCCGACCTACTTCCCTATGTCGAAGGATGGAATCGATAATGTCGTTGGAAAGAGGGGTCTGTTCATGTGCCGAATTGCAATTCTTTTCTTGTTACCCCCTCTTTCCAACGACACTATCGATTCCGTCCTTCGACATCGGGAAGGAAGCCGGGCTAAGGACTTATCAGCACCCATCGTAATCTTATTTGCTGAAGCTCTAAGACTCTAGTCTAAGTTTTTTGTTCAATAAACACAACACAGTATTTTAATTATTCGACGAATTGTAATAACAATTTATTCTTAATCCTTTTGGCTTCTTCTTGTGAGACTTGCCAGTAGTTAGAATTTCCCCTGAATGGGTTACGAGCCCAGCAGTAGGATTGCTACTTTTAGCCTCTGGACAGGCGTGTTGTGGGATGGTACTGAGAAGGCATTTGAAAATGACAGGCATTATAAACAACAAGTTTAGACCACAGAAACACCTAAAGAAAAGAAGAAGAAAATTATACAGTACTCTAGCCTTCCAGGTTTGCTAGACGGTGGTGAAAATTAGACCATTAAAATAAGAACCGCAAAAAAAAATAGCCGTAATAGAGATGAAATTATTGAGAAAAACAAAAGGATGCACTTAGACAGAGCATACAACAAACACAGCGTTTGCAAAGGAATTAAGTATAAACCCAGATTTGGACAAAATGCAGGCATACAAAAGAAATTGTTTGCATCAGTTTCTTTTGTATGCCTCATAATAGATTACCGAGGGTAATAAAACACTGCATTCCAACAGGCAGATCATTAAAGAGACTTCTAGAAGTGTGAGACCGGAACAGGTCAACAAGTGGCCCAACTTCGTTTTAGCTAGATGATGATAATGATGATGATGATGATTTTATCCTTATATTCAGACAAAACCAAAGCTTGTAATACTTAAACTAATCTTTAAAGAAGGCTGAACGTAATTCTATTTAGGTGATATGTTCGTAGTTAATACCCTAGTACCCTAGTACGCAAGATATGACGAATGTGACTTGGAAGCTGAAACATATCTTCAGCTGTGTATATTTTTGATATTACTAATAAAAGGATGCGTTAATGGAAACTGCTTCATTGATTTCTGTCATTTGTATTGGGCAGCGTATCATATCTAATTCAATTTTCCAGTATTTCTTCAAGATTATTGTATAAATATTTTTAAATTTAAAGTGTTACTATCCTAACATATTAAGGTAGGGCCTGTTAAATTTTGTGACGTTTGTGTCAGGCTTGGTCGTCAAAGATTTAATAAACGTAGTTCTTTACACAAACACAAATGCACACACACGCATGTATGTTTGTATATCTGTAAACTAGCATAAATCTTGTTTAAATTCCAAAGGGAAACAATTACAAACGAGCTTAATCAGAAATACCTAACCTCCGTCCGCACTAAGAAACAGAGACCGACATCTTTCATACAACATGATCAACTATAGTAGATGGTGGCTGAGTGATTTGGCACTCAAAATGAAAGGTGCATACTGACAGACATTTTATAAATTTTATTCACAACTGTTATTTCGATTTTTTTTTATCATGTTGGCCCACATTTTATAATCTTCCCGCTTTTGTAATTGTGAGAGACATAAAAAACATAATGACTGAGTAGAAACCTATTATACTACGATAATTTTTTTTTGAATGGTTAGCTAATCCGGCGATATACAAAGACCTCGAAGCACAACAAAATCCCATCTATAGCTACACTTTATACAGAAGATATCTTTTCCACTTATTCACAGTTGTTCATAAGACACTGTAAATTACGATTTCACTGAATATTCGCGGTATGTAGCTTTACTATGCGTGGCTGAAGCTGTAGCACCGACCGAACAGCGTAGCAATCTTCAGCGTAGATCGAGGCTGTAATGCCAACTTACATCTTACTGCCGTTTGTTACCACTGACTGTGAGAGCAAACTAGTTTCGTATTCCAAACTAGACCGTGTTGAGTACAGAATCGCGACAGAATTTAAGTTTTATAGATATATTTGCCGTCTTCGTTTGTTGTCTAGTTTAAATTATGGTTTTGCAGTGGGTCGGTCTCTTACACAATGAATGCTAGTAAATTTCGCTACATTAAATAAAAACCGTACAAAGAAGCAAATGATTTACGCGTTTGAAAATTATTTACGTTAGGAGGACGTGTGCAAAACAAAAACAGCAGGTACATGTGACAATATTCCTGCGTATTCAGACCATGTGGCACAATCATGGACGTCCAGAGACTGAATGCAGTTGATTCAAGGGATAAACATTAACATTCGAGATCCACAGCTGTTTTGTAAGTTGAGATGCTGAGAGTTTGAGCGTTTCAAGGTAGGTCGGGGTGAGGGCGGCAGAGATGATAAAGTAACCCCCGGTCCGAAGAAGGTCTTAATTTTCTCAGTTGCCGCTCGTGAACTCTGGAGAAAGGCAAATAACTTGTTCTTCCTTTCAGTAATTAATTCCTGCAGGGACGTCTCCAGGATATCAATTATATTTTACTGCTGCTTCTTAGCTTGCCGTGTAAAGTGTAAAATATAGGGCGTTCAGGAAATTGTGTGAAATTCAGATTATTGAGTGCAACGTGACATGGGCGTGCCTGCATGTTTGGATGCTATTTCTTGTTTCTAATGCGTGTGTGTATATATTCTTTTAGGTCAGATATTTCAGCTCATAATTAAGAACAAATATAGGTGAGTTAAATTTGAAAAATTTAAAAATTCACTGCATTTTCTGTGTGTTTGTAAATTCGGATACAAAGGCAGTGACCGGGGGAAGTAGATCCAGTTGCCACGTTCCGACGTTGCACTTTAGGTCTGTGAAAAACTGGCAAAAAGAAAATGTGTAAGCAACAAACTTTTGGACTTAGAGTTTCATGGTCCATTTCTGTTACGTAACTTGGTCTTTCGAGGTTTAGCCGCGCCACTGTTTGTAGTTGTTCAGACTTTTGCAATACATTACATTCTCCATTTTCAAAGATGGAAACTGCAGTATGTGCTGCAACATTGTGACACATTCACTGCTGAAGGTGGCAACTACAGTGTGCGCAGAAGTTTGGAGCGGTTTCAACAAACTTCGCAGCTGAAGCCCGATAGAGAAAGATGAATATAAGGACATATTAATATTGTCGGTGTATGAATTTTGGAATTTATATGAGGAGAATTAAATCCTTGGATATTGATATATTCGTAGATTAACATAAACTTTTATTATAGAATTATTTGAATGAGGTTTTAAGGACTCTCATTAATGTAAATTATATGCAAAAGTTTGGTTCTACCTCACAGAAAACAGACTACTTCCCCATTAGAAAGACCAGGCGGCTAATGCTGGTCAGGAAAATAATCGCTGTTTATTTAGAAAAACACAAGATTCATATACGAGGTGGTGCTGGTAAGTCCTAAGCTCGACCTACTTCCCGATGTCGTAGGACGGAATCGATAGTGTCGTTGAAAGGAGGGGTCTGTTCATGTGCCGAATTGCAAGTCTTTTCTTGTTACAGAGGCTCAAAGGAAGCATGTCAGGCGACGCGCGCGATTTCAACAATATGGAGACGCGAGCTGTCAACAAGTTTTTTCCCCTCCTGCAAGGCAAGACGCCGAAGGAAATACACGCAATGCTGACAGAAACATTAGGGGAACAATCACCATCGTATGCCACCGTCAAAAACTGGGTGGTCCCGTTTAAACGTGGGGATTTTTCCACCTGTGTTGCGCCTCGTCCTGGGCAACCCAAAACAGTGACCACCCCGGAGATTATTGATCAAATTCACGATCTAGTCTTGGAAGACCGCCGAATTTCACCTAAATCAATAGCTGAACGACTGGGCATTTCACGTGAGTGTGTTGGGTCCAACATTCATGACGTTTTGGACATGTAGAAGCTCTCCGCGAAGTGGGTACGGAAATGCCTGAACGCGGATCAAAAACGTCAACGGTGCCAGTCGTCTGAGCAACTTTTGGAATTTTTTCGGCGCGATCCAAATGATTTCCTGTAGCGATTGGTGGCCATGGACGAAACCTGGCTATATCACTGAGACCCGGAGACAAAGCAACAATCAATGGAGTGGAGGCATAGCGGATCACCACGCCTCTAAAAAATTCCGAGTGCAAAAGTCCGCTGAAAAATTTCTCGCCTTGATTTTTTTGGGATCAAGATTGTATTCTCCACATTGTTTTTCTTCCAAAGGTCCAAATTATCAACGCGGAGTATTACTCATCTCTGCTGGTGCAATTGAAGGACATTTTGAAGGAAAAACGCCTCTGGAAGGTCACCAAGGCGGTATTTTTCTTGCACGACAATGCCCCGGCTCACCGGGCACTTGTAACCCAGAAGAAACTGGCCTACCTGGGCTTCCAGTATCTTGATCCCCCACCCTATTCTCCGGATCTGGTCCCGTCGGACTACCACCTGTTCCCTGGACTGAAAAAACAATTGAAAGATCGCAATTTTTCTTCCGGCGAAGAGGTCGTTGCTGCCGTGGAGACCTTGTTGGACGGACAACCTTCTAAATTTTTTTTTTAGTGGCTTGCATAAGTTACATCAACGGACTAAGAAGTGTGTGGGGAGTATGTTGAATAAATCCCGGGTTTGTTCGCTGTAGCTTGTTTCCTTCCTGGCCGGTCTAAGGATTTATCAGCAACCCCCTCTTAAATACACAGCATGGCAGTATACAGATTTACTTAATGTTACAGCATATGGTTCAGGAAAATGCATTTACCACTGGGAAATGAAGGCTATATTGGCAGGCAGTTGCATAAACAAATAAATTAATGCAACAGGAAATATAACATTCTTTACAGTGCAGATTACTTCTTTTTTCTCATAAGTTTTGACTTGAAATAAACGTTTATAGCTAAACTCTCCACATACCTAAGAGTAAGAGAAAAGAAACTATAACCTTAAATTCCTGGACAGTTCTGAGCTGTTGAATTTTTTACTTTGCTTATGAGGAATAAACTAAAAGTTTTAAAACACAAGATGGGCAAGGATTTAATTATCATTACAGGGAGTGGTTCTTTGCTGGGTGAGATGTGTTATTGCGCGTTTCCTTTATGGCTTCCTTCGCAAAGGATTAATGGAGGACGGGGGTGCTGCAAATTAGATAATGCCACTGTTTGTTCGACTGTTAAAACTAACTCTTCATTCCAACTTTTCAGAGAGTATTGCAGACTAAAAGGGGTGAAAATCACGGAGACAAACAAACAATTTCACAACTTCTAAATTTTAATTCCGCGTTCTAATTGAAGGGCATTCGTATGAATCCAGTTCTCCCTGCCGCGATTTGTTCGATGCAGCAGTTGTATTGACGCTAAAGCGTGACTTCTTTTAACTGGATAATAAATGCGCAAAGAAAAACTATTAACCCTTTCCATGCTGAGTTGTATATCTCCAAGGTCCTTCTTTTCTTTGTATACTTTGTGTTTTCCCTCTTCGTAGTAACTTTGTGACGGCGTCCATTGATGGTACGCCACAAATTTAATTAAATCAGAGCGGACACAAGGTATACATTTTTGGCCTTCATGCATGACTTCGTCTTATGTTCACAGTAAGATAGCCTCAGTTCAATGAGGCAGGCAAACACAACTTGGTTTAGAGGAGAAACAGTACAAGGTATGAGATCCCGCATCGAAAAAAAGAAAATTGTAAAATCATATAAAATCCTCCTTTTGTATTTTAATGTGTATAGCCTTATGATGACCCACTAAGGATCCAGATATGTAGCTGCACTTCTTAAAAAAAGTTTTTTAACGCAATAAATCAAGTTGTGTTGGACTGCCTGCTTAATATGATGATTTATTACACATTAATAGGCCTATTACAAGTTAATACATAGTCGTTTTTCGGAAGAGAACTTCGTTTTCAGAAAATTAATAAAGTTTAAATTTAACATCGTGCCAAGTTTGGATTAGCATCAAAATGAGTATGGATCTTTCAAGGTTTGGCCAGTCGTAGTAAAAGCCAACAGATGGTAGTGTTGCCTTTGAATAGCAATATGCTTTTTTGTTCTTATTAATGGAATAACCCGTAAAAGAGCGTCAACTTTGGGCCCTAGATTGCTGAATGTCTGCGAAATTTCTTCACCGGTCGGCGAAGCGTTAAAATTAACGGACTTATTTTCATAAAATGTCTAACAGTGAATAAAATTGCACTTTGCTCAACATGTATTTTGTAGATTTTTTTATAGATGTGTGTGATTTTGATACAATAAACTCGCTGATAGTTAGCCTTACTGGGTAGTAGTCTACTAGCGATTTCTTAACGTGCATCATTAAAGTTCCGCTTTATAAAAAATCTGAGAAACTCTAAGATGTTAGCTCACGGTTTGCAAATCAAGTTACATATGAAAATGTAATCGGTTTGGGAGAAAAGCGTGTCTATACCCTGCGTAAATTTGGTCTTAAAAGTGAGAGGTCTAAGCATAAATATAGACCAATTAGCAAAATAAGATGGAACACTGATGATAGTAAGTCTAAATGATGTCGGGCTGGGCGCATTGCTTAGCGTTACGTTCAGAGATGTCAAAAGTGTTAAGTGTGACATTAGACGTTTAAAAATGCATAGCAAAACACGTCGCCTAAATCATTGCAGAGTGACTTAGCCTACTACGAAAAGGGGGTGGTTGTGTAGTTTGAATTACTGTACAATTTTTTTGTTTTGTTGTGTGTTTTTCGAAGCAATTCATTCCAGCAATTACAGAGAACTACTTTATCGATGTAAAATGGTCTGGATTATTGCGAAGTCAAAACGAACCTGTGTAAAGCATAATTGCATCATGATTTGCCAATTCTTTAGAAATTTTCGCACGCAGAAGAGGCATTACACTCTCTCTGCTGACTCGTTGGCTGCAGTTGGCTTGGAATCGGCACCAAGGGGGTTGTAACGACATTTGTGCTAGCTAACGACATTACAATATTAGGTTACGGCGCTGTACGTAATCTAACTGAACTCCTTATGAAGTCCTAACGGCATCTTGCTCGTTCTACCATGAGGAGACCCTTCCAGAAGATGGCGCTGTATTGTCTGTCGTGGTGCTGATAGACATAATTACATCCGTTGAGCACGTTCTTTCGTTACAAGCTGATAGTGGGAAAGTTGCTATTGAAATGCACCTTATTTTGAGGAAACCAAAGGTGGATTACCGCCTTCGAGACAGCCGGCCGATGGCATCTATCCGGCGCGAAATTTATCCAGTCACCATTCTCGCATGGCATTTTCCGTAGAGTCAGGATAGTGAGGTCGGTATAGAGACTACGGTACGGTCTGGATAATCCGGGGTTCGAATCTGTGTACGGGCAGGAGATTTTTCTCTTATCCAAAATGCCCAAAACTCTTGTGGGTCCCACTAAGTCACCTGTGCAGTTGATACCGGGTTTTTCTTTCCGGGCGAAAAAGCGACTGGGGTTTGATACTTACCACTCATCTTCGACTTGGGCCGAGTTTAAAAACGTGTGGAGGTGTACCTATACTCTCCGCATATGCCTTCTTGGAGTGGACAAGGCAAAATTATTTTGTTGTCTTTGTGTGTATGTCTCATTAGGCATTGTTTTCAGGTTTTACTATTACAGATTTGTATACATTGCTCCCCAATTCCATATGTGCTACACGCTACTTTCTTCTGACCCTCCATAATTTCATAATCCTAATAGCATTCGATGAAAAGTACAAGTTATGAAACTCACTGTTATGTAATTTTCTTCCTTCTCGTTCTGAGATTATTTTACAACGAAACTACCCGTTTTTGACTCTGATATTTTCCAGGAGAACATGGCCTCTTCTTTCTAGATTGTTTCCTCATTCATTGTTCATAATTATTTTCACCCCTTACTTGTTACTGCACAGAGCAGGGATGCAAAATTTTCCCCAAATTTAGGAGGGACCTCAAAATTCTAAACCCCAGATGGATGATATGAAACAAGGTCTGTATTGAGGAATACTCACCGTGAAGAATCTAGTCGCCCGGGCGAAATGGCATCCGGGATTTGTGCATCAATTTCATGAAGCAACGTGTTAGAAGGGCGGTGCTGCGGTAACACACGAACCATATATTTGGGCTGCACCTCTGTCCCATATTTGCCGGGCTGTCGACGATCTTCAGTGAAGCTCTTCGTAATTCTCTACAGTTTTCACAATCCAGTGTCAATAAAATAGTTGCTTATAGCCTAAAATCACCTCGCTGTAAGTCCCTATCTACTCTACATTTATAATCAGCTTTCCACGCTGTGCCAAACTATAAACATTACAGTTTTAAGGGGATAGTAATTACTTTAAAAATTTATGAAACCCTACATAATTAATGCAGTTTTGTACTGAATCGATTACTCTGGTAAGAAATGTGTTAATTCAATTGCGAGTGCATACCTTTAAGTTTATTAACACTTGTAATTATGCTGATTTATTTTATAGAAAATTAGAGATTTTAGCACGAATTTGATTGAAAATTTATGTTTTCTGGCAAGTTACGCAATGTCGGTTGCTAAATCGACATGACATAATCTCCCAGAAGGGTAAACTCTTCACCGGCACTACCGAAAACTTCAAATCTCGCAAAAGTAAGATTGCTATAACAAAAGGAGAGAATCGTTGAATATGATGGGAATGCTTTCAACTTACTGCTTGTAGGAGCCACCCTCCGTGCTCTTTCTGTTATGTTATTAACAGCACGGCTGTGGATTCAGTGGATGGATTAAATCGAAGGAAACACAGTTAGCGATCTGTTGCAGTAAAACTGATTAGGGCCAGGGTAACGTTTAGATTATGGGGAGGATCATCACCTTTCTAACATGATTACTGGCTGCAGTTCGTTCATGCTGTGTACGTAAAATTATGAGTGTTATTATTACCTTTGTTTCGTGCCTGGGTTTGTACCGGCCACGACCCTCACATCACTGTTATCGACACCATAATGCTGTTTAGTCGCTTTCGCAAAAATTGCGAAAAGTGACTGTTCGAGTCATCTTGTTTGTCCGTCCTTCTGTCCGCACAGAACAACTCGTCTCCCACTGGACAGATTATCATGAAATTTGATATTATTGTATATTTCGAAAAACTGTCGAGAAAATTCAAGTTTCATTAAAATCGGACAAGAATAAAAGGTACTTTACATGAAGGCAAATATACATTTCTATCATATCTCGCTCAGCTCTTCTTAGAATTAAAAATGTTTCAGAAAAAAACCGAAGATTAAATACACACCTTTTATGTTCAATGGCGTTTTTTCGAAAATCGTGTCGTTTATGAGATAAAGTGGAAAAAGTTTGTAGAGCGGGGTAGGCCACCGGTGGCAATATGGCGCATACGCGTTACATGCTGGATACCTAAGGCTACTAATACACACAGTGAGGCTGTGTAATACTCATTGTTTTTCCATAGCAACAATGGTTGCACGAACGTGCCTCCATGTTGCATTATACGTACATAGCCAGTTTTGTTTAATTTGTGAACATCATTTAGAGTACTAATAAAATATTTGTGTTTAACAGGTTGGTGACTATTCTGTAAATTTATTTTTTACTTTGCTACTCGCAGGAAGTTTGTAAGTGTTTATATATGTGTTTTTTCATTAATCCTTTGCAAGAAGTTACTTAGCATAAGGTTATCATTAGAAGGTTGTATGTATTGATTTATTCTCACATCTAAACATTACTGAATTTTGATGTTTTGCTGACCGTGCATCTCAGTATATTTATCTTATTAATTAACCAACTTGATGCACAAAATTTTGTTTTACAGTAAGTTTTATTTCATGTCTCTACATGTTTCGAGCACCATGTGCTCATCATCAGGAGGCCAAAATTATATTATACAGCCTCTGTTTCAGTGTGATGATACCAGAGGCTGTATAATATAATTTTGACCACCTGATGATGAGCACATGGTGCTCGAAACATGTACAGGCATGAAATAAAACTTATTGTAAAACAAAATTTTGTGCATCAAGTTGGTTAATTACTAAGATAAATTACTGAATTTGTTTCGGTTAAGTATTGTGTGACAGCTACAGTAACATTCTGTGGTCAAATTTTATTTCGGCCAATATTCTTCAATATTCTTGAAAAATAATCCAATAATAAGTTTTATGATCTTCTGTCCATTGGGAGCCGAGTTGTTCCGAGTGGATGGACAGACAGACAGACAGACGGACGGGTAGACAGGCAGACAGACAGGCGTGAAGAAGCTAATAGTCGCTTTTCGCAATTTTGCGAACTTTTCTAAACTACAAGAAACCTTATTGTGCGTCATTATAATAATATTACGGTTTTAGTAATTGTATTGCTACATTACCTTATTTTAGCTTAATTATTCTCACAGTTGTGTTTGTAAAACATGAAACTATATTTATTGGGTGTAAATGTTTATGTATATGAAATTTTTTTAATTCTTTAAGTTGTGGAATTATATAGAAAACTTATAAAGTCCTTTCTCCATTCTCTTTGTTCCAATTTAAAAGAGAAACTAGTCTTATTTTATTATACTTTTAGTTCTAACTGTTTTTTACAACAGAATGTATCTTTTTATAATAAAACAATTTTATTAGACTTTTTTAGAGAAGGCATCACGAAGTGCTCTAATGAAGTATATAATAAACTCACAAATATAAGTCAGCACAACAAATACTTATTGTAGCAATAGGCATTGCTCCAATAAGTATTTGTTGTGCTGACGAGTTTATTATACAAGTATACTTTATTAGAATGCTTTTCTCTATTATGCTAATCAAACTACAAAATGAAAATTAAGAGAAAAAAACAGAAGTTATGGTTTTCTCCAAAGAATTTGAAAATATTAATATTAAAATAGATGACAACGCCCTAAAGCAATTACCAAAATTTAAGTACCTAGATAGTATAATTACAGAAGATGGGGAAAATAGAGAAGATATAATACAACGAATTAAAGAAGCTAAAGTTATGTTTAATAATTAAAAAAACTACTACTATGTTCAAATAACCTTAGTTTGGAAATGAAAAGGAAACTTATAGAAAGTTGCATTTGGAGTGTTGCTTTTTATGGATCAGAAACATGGACCGTAGGAAAAAGTGAAGAGATGAACATAAACGCATTTGAAACATGGTGCTGGAGAAGAATGTTAAAAATAAAATGGACAGATAGAGTAACGAAAGATGAAGTATTCCAAAGGGCGAAAGAAGAAAGATTACAAAAAAAAATTAAAAAAAAAAAAAAAATAGACGCCACTCATGGGTAGGGCATACAGTTAGGCATAAAGAGTTTGTAGTAAGCATCCTTGAAGGAGCAATATTTGAAAAAAAAAAAGGCCGTGGGAAAACCTCGACTACAATACTTAAAGCAGGTCGCCAGAAACAGAGGAGCGGACAGTTGTACAGCAATGAAATTAATGGCTTGCAACAAATCCAGATGGAAAGCTGCCAACCAATCAAAAGAATGAGTGATAAGAAGAAGAATGGCTTTGTTATTTATTTACATTTTCTTTAAATGTTCACTGTACAAACATGCGATATTAAGGAAGGCTGAAAGTTATAATGAGAACTCATACGATTTATTTCAGATAAAAAAATCGATTTGTCACGCTGGACCGGATTCATCCGGATCAGCATAGAATCGAGTGAAAGCTCTTGTTAACGCGGTAATTGAACTTTATGTTCCATAAAAGCGGAGTGGGGGGTGGGGAGATATCTTTACTAGTCTAGTGACTTTCAGAGTCTGATCCGTCGAGTTACAACCGTTTCAGAGAAGTGTAAGAAAAACTTATGTCACGGTTGCGTGTAAAATATTGTTTACTTCAGACCGATGTAGATGAGAATTGTCTCCTTATCTTTTAAGGTAGAACCACGATATCAGTTTTAATTTTCATCTCTTGAGGGGTTTCGGATGTGAAATGTGCGAACGAACAGACGGACGCCTTGTGTTTCGCGCGATTTGTGCCCAGAACACAGGACGGTGTGTGAAGATACAATGTGCTCAGCTGGCCATCAGACAGCCGAACGCCCTGTGCAGTATCCCCCTCACAGCTTGCTTCCAGCCTGCAACACAACCAAAATTACAGGCATCGGCAACTTATCTTTCTGACGCGTGTGCTGGCACTGGACACGTGGCAGGCCCCTTAGCTGCTCATTGATTAATGTTTAGGTCACGTGTCGATCGGCGTTACTGATCCACTTTGGTTGTCGCACCCAAGTGCTCAATGATCAAAAGAGAGGAAGCAGTTATGTGATTAAAACTGTTTATTGCTTGTAATAAAGCGATACGAAGTGCTTCAAAGTCATACAATCGATTGTTAGAAGTGAAAAGGGTTAAGAGAGAGATAGTCTTTTTGGATACGTTTCGTAGCAGGTCCTCCTCTTACCTGTTTCAACAGCAACATAAGCACATTCTTAGCCGTCAGTTGTTGGAGAACAAAAAAAAATCTTAGAACTTGCCCGAACAGCCTTTTGTGTATTGGGCCTAGTCAGTTCCTATCAAATTTGATTGAATTAGTACAACAAATAAATGAATCATGTCTTGCCTAGCCATAATGAGGAGCGTGATACTAAAATGGATTTTAAGGGAATCATTTTGTATTGGTTTACGGAACACACCGGGTCTAAATGTAGGTATTACTTCACTATTGGTATGTTCTTAAATAAAAGGCTCAACATTGCTCTAGGTATCTTCGTTTCGTCTTCAAACAGGTTGAAAATTGCCTAACAGATTTTCATGAAGTGTGTCATTGGGAGTTTTGTTGAATTTTTTGACTCGTTGCTACTTTGACCGTGATCCGTCAACAATAATGCATACATTACCCGAAGACCTACTGGCCATTCCATACAAATCTTGAGCGTAAATTGTGAAGTATTTATCGCAGCCACAACGGTTTTTGAAGGCAGCTGTTAAAAAATTAAGCACTTTCTTTTTTTTTTGTAATTTTCTTCGCAGCTTGTTTGTTTTGGTGTATTCAAAGTTGTATTGACTGCTGATGACCTACACATATCGAAACACCTTGTAATAAGAAGGGTGTATGACAAAATGCAGATTATTTTTGTACTGATTGAAGAAAACCTAGTATTTTGAATTGGAACTTACCAAAGATATTCCTCCTACATGTTTTTGTTAATAGTTTAACGATCATATCGTGATTGTGGCTAAAATATTAATCAAGCTAAGGCATAATTCGTGTGAACTTTCGTCTCCTTCTGCTAAAGTTCACAAACTCATATCATTACTGCCATTTAAACATCTTCCAAAATGTGTGACCATCATTTGAATATATGACAGTAAAGGCGAAAGCAATTCTGGCCCTGAAGAAGGGCACACCTAAACGTGGGAATCAATTTGTAAGAATCTGATTATCAGGAAAGAATCTCATGCAATACATTTACCCTCCATTGGTGCAGAACCACCCCAACGGTAATCCATACAGATATTTCACCACCGTCTCTTGGGAGATTGCTCAGCCTCTGGTGGCTGCGTCCCCCATTTAAGTGTCGCACTGGTGGCTCCTCCAGGACAGTGCGGGACCGCCTTTCCGGGTTCTTTCCCATCGTAAAACAAACAACGGGTTGTGTCCCTAGGGAAGCTGTTTGTGTCCTGGTGGGTCACTCCCTCTGCAAACGGCACGAGTTCTGAGCTCTAAGAGCCTATGTTGAATCTGCTCACACCATTCCTGAATTGTGCAGACCTTGGTCCTGGAAGTGGCGGAGGAGTAAATTAGAAAATAGTGGCTGAAAACTTTCAGTCAAATAAGAAATTATTTTTAATTAATCTAAAAATTAACTAAATAATTAAAATAAGTGTCACACAATCCCCTGTTCGAGCGCTTCAGGGGGCTGTTTCACCGGCGGTAAGACGGCCGGAGTATGAAGCTGACAAATCACTTCTATCCACTTCCGAAGTAAAGTGTGAGTGGAGCTGTACTCCATTTCCAGACATAACTTTATGGTGTGCACAGGAACGACTTTACCTTAGTTGGTTGGAATCAAATTAATCATCTAACGGCACAGATAGGAGCCTTTCTTCATAATCTGGTAGCTGCTCACACAGTCATAAATTTGCCGCTGTTTTGTGGAACTCGCAGGTTCAATGTAAATTAAGCTGGCCGAAAATAAAATCATTTTGCTTATATTTTGTTTAATCACTCTGTCAGTAACTCAAGTCTTGAGGTAGCTTCAAATAGTAAGATGGTTAGAGAGTGTAGAGTTGGAAATGAGGCGAGAAGGAAACGATCGTGGTCAAATTTGGGATCCTATTTCGGCATTATTAAAAAAAAAATAAAAGCTACGAAAATACAAAAAAAGTCAGTAGGCCTGTATCTGTCACCTCGGCAATGTGAACTTAGGCATGATCTCAAAATGGGTGTTTTAGAAGAACCTAAACTGCCTCACTGTGCTTAAGAAGAACATCGAATAAGTTAGTGTGAAGCCGCGATTTCACAAACGCCGGCTGACAACAGGAAATGGAAGTGCAAAGAATCGACTAGCATGATATGTCTGACAAATTCTCTCAGTCAGTCTACTCTGTAAATTTTGCCCATATAAGTTTGTTTAGTCTGCAGTTGGGTTGGGAAGTGTGGAAGGTTTTTTTTGGTCTAGGAAGTTTCTAGTACTGAAGTTTTTAAATTGCCCTTTTGGCTTCATTTTTCTTCCATACAGGCATCATTGTTTTCGTGGCGGAGGGATATGCACCTGTCGTTAGTATCTGGAAGACTAGATTTTTAAAGTGCGGTGCGAGTCTGAACCTGTCATGTCTTTACTCTGTCTGTACGTGTGAATCACACTTACGTCATGAAATGACGGTATGCTCTTAGTCGTTCACCTGACTTATTATTCATTTATTTTTAGAACCTCCTATTAGATACACTTTTATTTCCATCCCTATGGAGAGACACTACTTCACATCCGTATTAGACGAATAGTCTGTGTTCTTTTAGATGAAATGACTATTTGTGGCTGTAGAGTTCTGGTAGATAAGGGATTTATTTTCTGCTCCGGGACTGACCATACTGACATAAAGATCTCCGTGGTTTTCCTCAGTGTTTTATGAAAAATTCTGGTATTAATACCTCAAAATAAGCTACAGCTGGTTCCGTCTACATTCTTTCCAGTTCATTAAACAAAATTACTCTAGCGCTTGGTGCTATACGGCTAAGCAGTGTAAGGCCCAGCTGAGTGAAGTCATAAAATTTAGTAGATAATATGTAACACAGTAGCAGTGATACCAACATGTAACAAGAAATTCTCGATTAACTATGTCTTTATACTGAGACGGGATATGGGGAAGCAAGGTGAAATCTTTCTGGTCAAGAAATCAGCTTGCATGGCCCACTGACAACAAAGGATGTGTTCATTCCACGTTGTTACTCTTCAACGAGGTCTGCTGTACAGAATTTTTTTTATGTGTTCGTTAGTTGTTGATATTGTTTACGATTTACGTAATTGGTTACGGGGAAGTAATTAGGTTTATTATATGATAATTGGATAAGATGCTTCTCCATGAAGAGTTTTAGCCCTCTTTAATGTGTTGCCGTATATTTTGATATATATTTGTTAGAGTTTCGGAGGAACCTTCAGCCTCCACCTTCAGATTCAACCCTCTTTGCAAAAAGATACGACGTCACTTTCAAAAGACAATAATTGTCATGGTCCCTGCCGTAAAAACTTTAAATCTCTCATACTGCTTCTCCATTTGATGCAGTTAAACCAGAAAGTAAATGCTTTATGTCGTGACGGATAAACTCTATTTTCTGCAGCAAAATAACCAATCATTGATGAACAGATATTCATAAAACACCTACTTTGTTTTATTTGTTATCTAACCCTCATTTTCTCTCTAGAGCCATTGATATAGTTTGTCATCATAAGCGGACAAACGAAGTAGCTTGCAGTAGCATCAATATACTCTTGAGCGCAACAAATATACAGTGAGGGGTTAAAAGAGCACCGACACTGTGAACTTTGTTGACGACTGTAAAACACATTTATAACAAAATTGAATTTTAGATCGATCAGTTGCATTCAAATGCAGTCACCACAACCAGCCGAAGTGCAGGCCTGCTGCCTGTCAGTATTCTCTCCCAGTAACGAGAGGGTAATTCTACTCCAGTCATACATTTTAGTCACTGGTACTTCTTCCCACCCAAGTCTGTTTGCAGCTTTAACATTACAATTGAATCAGTTGCTGAGATTCCTTAGATTTCAGGGGATACGTGTCAAAAATCTTCAACAGTATTGTCTGAAATTAGCAACAAAGTCACGTGATCACAAGTAACTGAAAAATAATAATCCGAGTTTTACGCAATAAACCCCCGTACAAAAAGCAATGAAGGTTTTTATTGTCGGCTGTGAATAAGCCAGCAATTGTTTTGGATAATTGTAAGAAACCGTGTACCACAATGGAGGGAAGTCCTTGAGAAGCTGTAGTCTTTCGGGTACTCAAGATATTCCCCGCTGTTTAGTGAACCTGAAGATTTTTTTGCTGCCTTTACACGAGACCGCCTTTCGTAATTATTCTAAACCACATAACCCAGTCCACTAATTTGAAATGAAGAGTAATACTACTCTTGTACTGCAACGATGAGTTCAATCGGAACTCATAAAGTAGGATTTCCTATTACATGTATCAAATATTAGTATTATTCTTGTCTAGGAAACCGGTTAACGTGTTCTCTATAGTGACTACCCTATTCGTTGGACGATCTGGGGTTTAAATATGGGCAGAGACATGAGATGTTCCTCGTCCCCAAATCACCCACACCGGCCATGGGTCCCATCCCGAGCGTTTTTAACCGGCGATAAAGCGGCCGTGACGTGAAGTTGACCACTCACCTGCATCTAATGTTGAGGTTAAGAACGAATAGAGCTGTACTTCTGCTTCCCATAAATGCTTTTTTATTATTTTCAGTTTTTTTTACCGTGCATATTGTCACAATTCACAATAATCACCATCACATGCACACTTTTTCAAATGACACTATAAAACTTTAATTTGTTAAAATAGTTAAAATCTACGACATGTTTCGGTTTACATTTAAACCATCTTCAGGGAGCTATTAGTTCATGCTAAAGTTACTTATATCTCTTGTTGGAATGATGGTGTTGTAGTAGCATGTCTTTCCATGTTTGTGATGGGTTCGGATGTTGTGTTAGTCCTCCTCCTGCTTTACTGTGACACAGTAAAGCAGGAGGAGGACTAACACAACATCCGAACCCATCACAACTGTGTCACAGTAAAGCAGGAGGAGGACTAACACAACATCCGAACCCATCACAACTGTGTCACAGTAAAGCAGGAGGAGGACTAACACAACATCCGAACCCATCACAAACATGGAAAGACATGCTACTACAACACCATCATACCAACAAGAGATATAAGTTACTTTAGCATGAACTAATAGCT
>Ga0131853_10003846_pt1 | contig 26953 bp, 28 predicted proteins | sample TergutLab28metaG_FD_92764 | JGI IMG/M metagenome (GOLD analysis project Ga0131853, IMG submission 92764) | Labiotermes labralis P1 segment gut microbial communities from Petit-Saut dam, French Guiana - Lab288 P1 (version 2) (version 2) | ecosystem: Host-associated > Arthropoda: Insects >...
ATAATTTTATTTGGGGGGGGGGGGGTTGTTCTTTGTGTGTTGATTTAGCATATTGATGCAAGTGTGCAGAATTTTCTTCTTCTTGTCTGTTTAGAGTAATGATTTTGAAGCAGAATTGGATGAGGTTTTGGTTTTGTGAACTCTGTTAGAAGGAATGATTAAAAATACATACATCTGTTGTTGGCTTGTCGTATATGAAGATGCAATTTCGTGTTGGCTGCTGTTAATGGGTCATGAAGTTGTTTCCAGTCCATTACAAGAGTAAACATTCTATTAGCTATGTTTTTATGTGTATTTATTATTTCATTGGATTTGAAAAGTAAATCAGTACCTGTTGTGCACATTCTTGCGTTTGCATCGTGCATGGATATGACAGTATGGATTGGTCTCATATAAAATTCCAAAGAGCACATAAAACTGTCATCCATTTCATTCTTAAATTGATGCATTATTTCCTTCTTGCAAATATATTTTGAAATTTTCTTTGATATTCAGGACTGGCAGAGCATTTGCTGAGTTTTAATTTTTCCCTGTAATATACTGTGTGTTCTGTATTAAATGCTGCATACTAAAGTCGTATGCTAGATAGTATAATTATAACTAGTACACATTCTGAAAATGAAGTATTTTGAGGTGCATTATATCATGTCAGTACTCTTTCAGTTTTGTTGCAGAATTTTGACAAAACAGGTCATTCCATTGTGTTCCAAAGTTGACTGTATGAGCAGTATATTTACATGTTCACATAGCATTGTATTTGTTACATGTCACTGGATGAAAATCCTCCAGTCACTTCTGTCTCTTTACATTCTTTCCATTTTCATTTCTGTCTTGTTACCTCCTTTCCTGGTCCTTTCCTGTGCCTTGCTGTACCATCTGGTTCCTTGTCGTCTCACAAGTCTCTTTCACTTAAAATGCTATAATGTGTATTTTGAGTACCCCTTTCCTATATATTCTTTTATAATAGCCATCTTCTTCAGTAAAACTCTATTTATAATGTTATTCCATCTTATTTTTTCCCTCACTACTTCTAAAAAATTGTTTGTCCTTGGCCATGCTGGTGCTTGTGTTTCGCCTTGTGCATGTCTATGTTCAGTTGTTAAATGTTAAATTCAATTTAACATTGTGAACTAACTGCATGGAGCAGAGACCCCCATGAAAAGCCAATTGTAGCTCTAGTCCAGAAATTACCTGTATTTTATGGAACATGATGGTTCATTACTGTCTTCATAGAGCCCACCAGTAGTCCCTATTCTGAGCCAGATGATACCATTCAACGCCCTCCCATCCTATCTGTTTAACTGTGATTTTAATGTCCTACTACCTGCTTTGTTTACATAGTGTCTGTCCTCTTCTTGTTGACTCTAAACAATATATGCACTTCTCCCTTATACATTCTACATGACCCACCCATCTCCTCCTCCTCCATTTGATAACCTAATTATATATGTTGAGCAGCACTTATTAATTATAAACCACCACCTCCTCATTCACAGTCTCCTGTTATGAACAGTACCTCTCTGAGTGTTTTTATATTATTCCATTTATGTCTTCATTAGTATGAATGTTCAAACATAAGCATGTCACAGCACTTAACTGCTGAAAGATTAAGGTCTTATAGCACTGCTAATGAGATGTGACATTGTCAATGGATGAGTGATTCCCATTGTTTTCAAGGAATGTAGTGCCATCATCTTCTGGGTCAAGCAGTCCAAAAGAATGGCCAGTAGGGAGGGAAAATGGTAATACACATGTGGGAATAGTGGTTCCAATAGTGGATGGCTGGGAGGGTTAGCAAGTCAATTGGGTGAGGTGTGGGAGGAGCCTGGGTGTACTGATGTGGCACTGAAAAGGTGTATTGCTAGATGTACGATAATGGAGCTGGACTCCACACAATAACAGGCAAGCTGGTGGGTTCAGATCAGGCAGTTTTGAATGTGTGTGGGTAATAATGAATTGAATGAAAATTATATAATATAGGGGGCCTGAGGAGGACCAGGACTGGATACAGGTGAAGGGAGAAAGTAAGTGAGACAGAAGAGTCAGGGTGCATGGTATTATGAGGTATCTACTTGGGGAACCAGGGGTTGGGGTTATAACACAGACTGTAAGAAGGGAAAGAGGAGACATATGTAGAAGGAGGAAACAGCTTTTGGTCCTGAAAACAGCTGTGAGCATCTTAATCACTTTGGTGAGGTCAGCTATGCTGTCTGTGGGAGTGAATGCTAGGTTTGCATGGCCTCCTTGAGATCAAGACGATCCTCCTTGTTTATGCTGTTGGGATGGAGCTCGATCTCAGTTTCCTTCCTGATGAGCTGGTGCATGTGAGGTTTGGAGAGCAGTTTTTTTTTTTGGGAAAGGGGGGGGGGGGGGTTCATGCAGTTGGACATGTTTGTTGTAGTATAGTCTGTGCTTTTCCACCGCCAACTTTTTGGGTTCAAGCCAGATGTGCCAATGGTGTTTTTTGACCCCAGTGTGTGTGGACCAGCTGATATGTCCAGTCACAGGAAATGCTGCACACACCCAGGTTCTTCAGTCCCAGGTTGTGCCTCACAGCACAGAGGAGGCTGGAGATCTTCCTGGGTGGTAGGCCAGTACTTTTGATGTTGTGCTAATGCATCTGAAGGTCATTTAGGTGTGTGGCACAGAAGTGAGAATAGTGCAAATATTAATAGTAAAAAATATTCCTTCAGCATTCTTCTACACCCCTGTCCTTAAATCAGTTACATATATGAATGGTTTAGGAGTATGATTTTTTTGTAAGACGTTCATGTTCTCAGTAAGTGACAAGTTTTCAAAGCATTAAACAAGTGAATGCTACTGAATGTTGCCAGCTACTTGGTAAAGAAAGCTGAAGATTCAGATGTCCTCAGTTTTGTACACTCTCAGTTGATGCGTTCTGTAACATGTTGTTACTTACAGATGAACCAGACACTGACCTGGAGACAGATCGGTTGCTGGGGCAACAACGGACGGATGACCAAGGTTTCTTTGATGACAAAGTGGTGAGTACAAGGCATATGTATTTCCCTGTGTAGCAGGATAAATTTGTGTTAAATTTCCTGTCATTACACCTTCCAAATTCAGTGGACTTCCCCTAACTGGTGTGAATGGGACAAGGCAGTAATAGAGTGGTTAATCAGAGAGCTGTCAAATCTGAAGACACATTAAACCCTGGAGCTTAGGGTGAAAAATTATCACTCACATTTACCCAGTTAATAATATATCAGTTACATATTCATCACACAATGGTAGACATTAAATTTCTGGAGTTATGGCATAAATTAAGTTACTTAGTTACAGTTAAATTTTGTGCACTTAAGCTGGAGAACCAGGCAAGAGAATGTGGCTTAAGAAAATTCACTGTGTGTGAATTCTAGTCTGTTGTTACATACATTAGTAGGTAGTGTGAATAAGAACAGAAGATAGTAGTATCAAAACACAGTCCTAAGTATGCTTAGTCAGTACATCAGTGTTTATCTTTGCCAAAAGTATTCATAGGATATCTCCAGTTACAAGCATCACGTAATGCTTGCTAATGATTCATATTCATTGTCTTGGTATAAACAAAGCTGTCTTTCCATAACTTTCTGCAAGTTTACAGTTGGCACATTTGGTGAAATTCTGTCTTAAAAATTGCCAAAGGGCTGTAATGTATAAGAATGGATGATAGTGAAATGAGTACAGTGTTACTAAGTGTGATGTGAGTGAATACAACAATTTTTGTTGAAATTTCAGTGATCTTTATGCTAGTGATTGTTACTATGCTAAACATTGTTCTTCTTATGCATGTGTTCACCATATTTGCTATTAATATGTTAGCAAATTTATTGGACCATTTTGCAGAGTTTGTTACATGTTAAACATCTGCCAATATAAAAATTGCTGTTATCTGTAATGTCACGTCATGTAGCCCGGTAGGGTTCCCAGCATATAGGAGGAACCTAGTGTCTGTCTGTGGGGTACAGGAAGTGTGGAAACATCATACCCCGTCAAAGTTTTGGTAACTTGCTCCCAAACTGTGCAGTGTCATATCACAGAGCATTGAAAGTCCCTGTATTCCTTGCCCTGAGAACCTCAGATCTCACATACTGATGTGCTTGGGCACTGTGAAAGTGATATACTTTGCCACCTTGAAACAGAGGTACTTGTTAACTTTGAGAAGTAGCTTCATATTGTGTGTCTTACACAGTTTACTGTAGTGCAGCAGCTGTGACAGGAGAACATCCTTGCGCTTGTCATGGCCTTTTTTTTTTGTGGGGGTGGGAAGTAAAGGACATTATTTATTTTATTGACTTTTTTAGTTCTGTAAAGTGTTACTAGTTCCCATATTTCCAGTATTACATCATCTTTCACCTTAAGGAGAAATGTGGCCTCAGGGTGTTTGAGATGAGGGTTCTGAAGGGAGTATTTAGACCTCAGTGGAAGGAAGTGACATGAAAGTAGAGAAAATGACACAATGATGAAACTCATTATTTGTACCATACTGGATATTATTATCTTTACTGGCTATTGTTGAGGTGGTGAAGTCAAAGGGGATAAGATGGGTGGGGCATTGAGAACACACTGGAGAGATCAGAAATGCATGCAGCCTAATGGTCAGAAACCCTGAAGCAAAGAAACCTCTTGAAAATGATATATGAATATGTAGAATAATAATAATAATAATAAACTGAACTGAAAGAACTAGGGTGTCGAGTGGATTTGGAGTGGATTCATGTGGCTCAGAATAAAATCCAGGGGACAGTTGTTGTGAACACAGTAAAGGATATTTAGATTCTATGAGAGGTGGTAAATTTCTTGAGTGGATACATGCTAGCTGCTGAAGAATGGCTCCTTCTTGGATTTGGTTAAATCGTCATCATGCAATCATACATGCACCTCATTCCTCGCCCTCTTTGCATGTTGTGTTCAAGGAGATGTATAATTCACATTTGCAGTTATAAAACCTGAAAGGGGAGATATGGTTGTAGGTTGGGGAAAATATTAATGAGTTTGGGGAATGTGGAATGGACTCGAGAGGCTCAGGATAGACAGTGATAATGAACCTTGAGGTTTCAGTGCTCAAGATGAGGGCAGCTGGTTCTTTTGAAACATTATTGGCTCTCAGCTAAGCCATATTTCATTATGTCCAAGGAGGCCATAGTAATTACTTCTGTGAGAACCTCAGATTTTCCATTCTTGTACTGCAGGCAAGACATTTGAACTGTGAAGTCACAAAAACATGTCAATCTGTACCATGGTTTGAAACTCAGAATACGTACGAAGTTCAGAACAGTTTCCTGTTAAGTTAGGGAACAAGATACCACCATTTTGGAGCAAACAACTGCCTGCATGTTCAGACTAGGAGGGGGGGTTTTATGTTACTGTACTTTACTGTATTTCTCGCATGAAGTGCACAAAATGAATTTGTTGTTGGGTTGATCATATATGTCCATCTATCCGCATAACTTTATTTCAGCTTCAGAACTTACTGTTGTATGTGCGTGGTTATACCTTATTTTGGTGTAGGGCATTTAAACTGAGAACGAACTGGTCAGATTAAATTTATTAAACATCACTATTGAGAGGTTAGTGCTGTTTCTTTATGTTATAGAGGTTCTGGGTTTGGTTTTAAGTCTAGATGTTGGTTGTTCTGAGTGTTTTTAATGGTTTTTATCATTTTTTCTTGGGGTTTCTGGTAACAGGCCGTAAGTATCCTGGCTATTTTATTATTCACAGCAGTTATTCCATTTGGTACTAAATGGCCATTGAAGATGAAATAGCGTTGTTAACTCATTTAAGAACTAGTGAGTTACTGTTCCTGCAGTGTAACTCCTACTGTATTTGACTACATTTTGAACTTTTATCGTATTTTCCCCCAGACCCAGAGTGTGACACAATACAGATGTCATATTTGTCAAATGAGATTACGCGATATTCTAGTCACTTCTCATGCGCAACTTTTTCCGTGCGTAAAAAAGTTTGTCTGCATACAGAGTACCCTTAGCAAATACTAGTAGTGGGCCTTGTAACACATAAACAGCAGAAGATAGGGTGACACGTTGTTGGCAACTTTATATAATATAGCACTAAACTTGGTTTTGGAAGGAATGGTAGTAAAAGAACCATTGCTTATAAATGCAAATAAATCTGTGTGTAATCTGACAACATTGTGATCGCCCGGAATGTTACAGGTTTTAAAAACAGTACTGTTCATATTGAAGATTGTAGGCAGGAAAGTGTGTTTAATGATCATTGAAGAAAAAACCAAGTATGTCAAAATGTCCTCTCAACAAGTAAGAATGTATCTCCAAAATCTGATAATAGATGATTTTAAGTTTTCAGGTGATTTGATGGCTTTACATATGTGGGATTATTTGTGAACAGTGTAAACAAAATGTGTACATTCACTCCAAAATTGTGACTGCAAACCAGGCATATCTGGCACATGTTAAACTCTTGAGATCCAAACTCATTTTCCGAAATACTAAATTAACCCTTCGTTTACTGACTGGGTACAAAAATGTACCCAAGCATGGAATTTTCTTGAACAATTCTCGCTGGTATAAAATAACACTCCTACCAGTTTTTCTGTTTGTTCATTGAAGTCCCACTGACACAAAATATCATCATTTGGCACATGTTGTGTTTTACGTATGGTATGTTTTTTTCAAATTCAACTGGACCATTTTGTTCCCATGTTATTAAAAAATGTCTCAAATATGTGTGTTCTGCCAAAACTTATCACATAAATCGTCTTAACACATGAGAATTGCAAGAGTGTCACCACTAGCTCCCCTGCAGCACATCTGACTGACTAATGAGCTCAGATTTTGCAGTCACATGATGGTAGCTCTCATCGCTGGAGTTGTAACTCATGATTCTGCTGCCACCCCTCGGTTCAGTATAGCCCGAATCATTAGAAGATTGTGCTTGCTTGTCTGTGAACAGTATGGATCCTTCTAAAGCGAGACAGGATGTGATAGAGAAAATGCTGCTTGAGGAACTTGAAGCCTAGATGACGTGTGACAGTAAACCTGCCAGAAGTGACACTAGTGACAACAAATATATGCCAAGTGAACATTCTGATCAAGAAGAATGTGACAGTGTCTCTACAATGAAACTGATTCTGATGGAGATAACGTGACTGTATCAGGTGATAGTGATGCTGATAGTGAAACAGATGGGCGTTATGATGCAACAAATGGACAAATTTGGAATAAACTACTCCTCTTGTGAGTTGCTGCAGGAACCATGGTATAGTTATAGGGAAGCCAGGACTGACTACTTAAAGGGAAAATATTTCAAGGTTAGCTGAGACCCTGAAACTCTTCATTACCATTGACATATTGAATGAAATATATCATCACACTAATGTTGAGGGCATTTCCTGAATTCCAAAAATGTGTAAAGATATCAGTTCAGGAGAACTCTTTGCTTTCTTGGGTTTGGAATTGTTGCTGGCGTTCTGAGAACAAGAAAGGAACCAGTAGCAAAGCTGTGGAAAAAAAAACACTGCCAATGCTGGACCAATTTTTCATGCAACAATGGCAAGAAATTGGTTCTTTGAAATTCTTCGTGTCATTCATTTCGATGACAAAACTACAGGAAATCAAAGGCGTTCAACAGACAAATTAGGTCCAATCAGATATGTATTTGAAAGTATAATCACATTTCAAATGGCATATACACCCAACAAACACACAACCACTGGTGAGCAGTTAGTGGTGTTTAGAGGTAAATGTCCATTCCATGTGTTTATAAAGTCAAAACCTGGAAAGTATGGGATCAAATTATGGGTTGCTGCTGATGCAAAGAATTTTTGTGCCTGCAACTTGCAAGTATACACTGGCAAGAGTGGTGCAGTAAGGGAGAAGAAGCAGGACCTTCAAGTTGTCACATGTATGGAACCGGAAGATGTGTTACTTCTGATAGTTTCATTACAAGTTGTGAACTAACAAATTTTCTTTTGTCTAAGAATATGACAGTGGTTGGCACACTAAGGAAGAATAAGCCTGAAATTTCAGCATTATTTCTCAGTGGAGAACAAAGAAATGTCCATTCTTCTTTCTTTGGTTTTACCAATGATCTAACACTGGTATCATATGTACCAGCAAGAAAGAAGACTGCTATCCTCCTTTCATCATAGCGTCATGCTGATATGTGCATGGGAGAGGAAAAAGATCACAAACCTGAAATTATCATGCACTATAATGCCCCTAAAAGTGGAGTTGACATTCTGGACAAGCTTGTGAGGGAATACACTTGTATGAGATAAACAAGTCATTGGCCTTTCAAACTATTCCTCACCTTGATGTTGCTTGTGTAAATGCATTTGTACTGTGGATGCTGGAATATTCTAGTTGGCAACGGAAGAAGAATAATCGAAGACACCTGTATCTGCTTTCCCTGGGAGAAGAAATGGTAAAACCACATACAAGAAGCAGAGCTGATAGTGGAAACGTTGACAGACATACTCACAGGGCCATGAGAGCAGTGGATGTCGCTTATAAACAACCAGCTTCCCCTACAACTGTGAAGAAAGTAGGGGGAAGACGGCAAAGAAGGTGTGTTTAAGCTTTCATTGCTTTGTAAGAAGACTTTGCATAGGAGGAAGGTATTTTCCTTGTCTTTATTTTTGTTTTGATTTGGTCGGTGCCAAGTATTTATCACCCGAGCAATGTGTGAGTTGTTGAATGCAATAGTGGCTGCGATGTGCACCAGTTTTGCAGCAGTGCATCGAGCATTAGCATCATTTTAATGTAGCTGGAAGAGCAGTGTGTGTTTAATAGTGACCATGTGCACCAACCATCCGGAGATTTGAACCAAATACAGTTCACTTATAGCACCTTTATACATTGGTCCTTCTAAGCCGGATTGTGAGTTAGCATCGATTCTATTAAGCATAGCAAGGAAAATAATTTCAAGCAAAAAAGAGCGCAACGCAGCATAGCACCAAGTGACAGTGTAAGCAGCGCGGAAGACAGCTTCCAAGCAGCACTGTTGCCAGCGTACATAGAAGGAACCTTGGATCATAGCAGTACATATATTGGTAAGTTGGCTCTTTCCTTTCCATTTCTTAGCACAATGGATTCCCTAACATGCAAAGCATTAGTTAGAAAAAGGGCTGCTCTCAAGGCAAGAATGACACACATTAAGAAATACATTGACAGCTTGCAAGATACTGTAGACGTGCATGATGTAAATGTTAGGCTACAGTTGTTTTATAAGGTGTGGGAAGAATACAGTGCCGTACGGGATCAGTTGGAATATAATGATAATGATAAAACACAACACCATGAGCTAAATAGGGAAGCTTTCACAGACACGTATTGTGTATTGAGAGATAGGATTGATAGAATAATTTCAGAAGGCAGATGGGCGAGAGATGTTAGTTCAGCAGAATTGCAGATGCCTAGAGCACGGCGTGAAAATGGTAACTTTTTAGCGCCTAAGATTAAATTGCCCACTGTTGAAATTCCAAAATTCAGAGATCAGATGACAGAGTTTAAACATTTTCATGAAACTTTAAAGAGTTTGATAATTAATAACCAAGCGCTGGACGTTGTTCAGAAATTTCACTATTTGTTGTCTTTTGTAACCAACGAATCGCAACAGCTAATTTAGAATCTTCCAGTTACACAGCAGAACTTTCATGTAGCCTGGAATTTGCTATGTGATAGGTATTACAATGAGCGTTTAATAGCCACAGCTCATGTGAAGTCATTATTGCCACTGCCAGTTATCAACAAGGAATCGGCCACAGACTTAAGAGCATCAATAAATCAGTTTCAAAGCAATCTGAATGCTGTTAAGGCATTAGACTTGAGCATACCCTTGCATGAAGTGTTGTTGTCTCATTTATTGATAGACCATGTGGATGAAGTAACTAGAAAACAGTGTGAAATGAAGGCAGTTTCCCAAGGAGTGACTGAGCTTGAAGCAATAATTAAATTCCTGGAAGGTAAATGTCAAGCCCTTGAACTAATTCATGCAAGTCAGCACCCTAGGAATAATAACAGGAGTGGCATAAGCAAGCAAACCAAACATCCGCATGTAGCCACACACAGCCCATGTATAGATGTAAGCAGTTCAGGAAAGCAGGCTTACAGCAGAGGTTGAATTTAATTAAGCAGAATCAATTGCATTTCATTTGTTTGGGTAACAGTCATAGGACAGCTCAATGTAAGGTAGAGTGGAGGTGTGAATTTTGCAGTAGGAAGCATAATTCACTGTTGCCATGTGAGTCTAAGCCAGCTCAGAAAAACAGTTGTAACGATTGTAACAATGGAAGTCGGCCGCAGCCAACCAGAACTGAACAAAATAACAGCAGCCAATCAGGTGTAACAGTTTGTCATACATCTAAGGGAAGCCCATCTTCACAGACACTGCTTGCTACAGTGATAGTTTATGTTAGGGATAAATATGGACAAATAGTGAAGTTCGGAGCATTGTTGGATTCAGCATCACAAGGTCATGTTGTTACAATATGTTTAGTTCAGCAACTTCATTTGAGAAAATTTAAGGCACATGTACCTGTTCAAGGCATTAATGGGGTTACAAAAACAATTCATTATGCAACTTTACTGGAGATAAAATCCAGACTTAGCAATTGGGAAACCTAAATAGATTGCACCATACTTCCCAAGATAACAGGAATGATTCCAGCCATATTTGTAGGTAGTAGTGACTGGGTTATCATGGAAGGCTTGATGTTAGCAGATGAGAACATCAACACGCCAAACTCCATTGACATCCTGTTAGGAGCTAATGTGTTCTTTGAAGTTCTTCGCCATGATATGAAGACGCTACCAGGAAATTATCCAGTTTTACAGGATACAAAGATAGGATGGATTATTTCAGGCAAGATACCTTTGTCTGTGCCTGAAAAATCCAAGGAAAAGTTTCTTCATCTGCAATAATAACTTAGATCAGCAACTGCAGAGATTTTGGGAAATTCAATAATTTTCTGATAAGACATGGACAGCTGAAGAAATTTTGTATGAAGAACACTTCAAAAAGCATGCCAAACGAGATGATACAGGACTTTACATTGTGAGACTTCCTTGACGTAAATGTCAGGGCTGATAAGGAGGGTCGTATGAACAAGCAAGGTGATGATTTCATCAGCTAGAGTGACGGTTCCAGGAACATCCAGATTTGCTTCAGGCATATTCTGAATTTATGCAAGAATATGAAGATCTTGGTCATATGAACCAGGCTAATGAAGACGCAAGCAGCGCAGAGGAATGGTATTACCTTCCACATCATGCAGTTTTCAAGAGTTCCAGCAGTACAACACGCACTTGCGTTGTTTCTGATGGCTCATGTCATTCAAGTAAAGGACTGTCTTTGAATGATACACTTCTGGTAGGACCTACAGTACAACAAGATTTGTATTCTATCGTTTTACGGTTCGGAACATACCAAAGTGCATTAATCGCAGATATAGCTAATATGTACCACCAAATGAGGATGCATCAAGATGATAGAAAGTTGCAGAAAATTTTCTAGAGGTCTCTTGAGGAACCATTAAGAACATATGAGCTGTCAACTGTGACATAATGGCACTGCATCAGCACCTTATCTAGCAACATGTTTACAACAGCTTGCAGAAGATGAATCAAAGGACTTTTCACTAGCATCAGAAGCATTAGAAAATAATTTCTTTGTGGATGATGCTCTGTGTGGAGCTAACACCATAGAAGATGCATTAAAACTACAGCACGAGCTCATTGCACTTTTAGGACGAGGGGTATTTCACCCGCGCAATTTCTGTTCCAATCACCCCAGCATATTAGAAGCAGTCCCTCCTGATTGCAGAGAAATGGAGGTGCCAATTGAACTGGACAGCACTGAAGGCATCAAAACACTGGGTTTTCTATGGCATCCATTATCAGATCAGTTCTGATTAGCAAGGGAACCTGTGTTAAAAAATTGCGAAAGCCTAAAGACCCACCTGTCAGAAAACATATTATTTCTTCTATTGTTGCTGCTATATTTGATCCATTGGGCTTAATTAGTCCAGTTGTTGTTGTTTACAAAATTTTCCTGCAGCAGTTGTGGCTGCACAAGCTTCATTGGGATGATCAACTGCCATCAGAACTTTTGAATCATTGGAAAGACATATATTTGTGTCTGTCACAGGTGATTGAGATGACTATTGATAGATTAGTCTTAGCAAAGGGCCAGCCATCAGAAATACAGTTGCATGGATTTGTGACCCCAGCGAGATAGCTTATGGAGCATGTTTGTATTTGTGCTGTGTTAATCAGCAAGGGGAAGTGAGAACTAAACTTCTTTGCTCCAAATTGAGAGTTGCCCCATTCGAGAAAATCATACTCTCAAGGTTAGAATTATGTGGGCCTTTACTCTTAGCACAATTGACTCAGAAAACAGTACCTGCATTGAATTTGAAGATCCCCAGAAATTTGTTATAGCCAGATTCTATGATTGTGCTTTCATGGTTAGCAACATCAGCCAGTAAGTGGAAAACGTTTATTGCCAACAGAGTCTCCCAGATACAAGGATTGACTGCAGGATCTGAGTGGAGACATATTACATCCGCAGCCATTCCAGCAGATCACATTTCGTGAGGCATAGATCTGGAGACCTTGAAAAATTATGGTGACTAGGTCCTGAATGGCTGAATCAACATCAAAGACAGGGGCCTAACACTCCATGGGTAAGGCATCCAGAACTACCACTAGAACAACAGGAGGTTACAACAGTTAAAGTTATGATTCAGTGTTCCCCAGCAGAGTTCATCACCAGATTTTCAATGCTATCAAGATTGCGAAGAGTGGCAGCTTATTGTTTGAGATTTTCTCACAATGCAAGAAACCCATTGTTATCAGCACAGAATTAAGAGGTGCACTGCACGCCTGTAAGGTAGCACAGCTTGAGATCTGTGCTCAAGAAATTAATGACCTCTGCAAGAAGGGTTAGGTTTCGTTGAACCAATTGCAACCTCTGCACCCATTTCTTGACAAGGAAGGTTGTCTTCTAGTTGGTGGAAGATTACAACATTCATGTCTTCCATTTGATTCCAAACATCAACTAGTATTGCCTCCTGCACATCATCTTATAGGACTGACTATAATGAATGAACATTTGAGGCTTATGCATTCAGGTCCACAATTATTGTTTGCTTCCTTGAGAAAGCAGTATTGGGTACAAGAGTTAAGCAAGTCATTCGTCCTGTGGTGCATCATTGCTTGCTATGTTCCAAGTTGAAGGCTGCAGCGTCACAGCAGCTAATGGGTCGGTTACCTTTGGCAAGAGTAACAGTGGCACACCCATTTTTAAATGCTGGGATAGATTATGTGGGTCCATTTGAGATAAAGGGTGGCAATACTAGAAGCAAAACTATAACTAAATGTTATATAGCATTGTGTATTTGCTAAGGCTATACACTTAGAATTGGTGTCTAATCTTACATCTGAAGCATTTATTGCAGCAATGAAATGCTTCATATTTGAAGAGGGTTAATAAATCACCTCTACAGCGACAATGGTAGTAACTTTGTAGGAGCCAATAGAGAATTGAAGGCGTTCTTCAAGTCTGAAGAGTTTTTAAGGCAGGTGCATAGCTATGCAGCAAAGACACAATTTCAGTGGCATTTCATTCCTCCATATTCAGCACATTTTGGAGGACTGTGGGAAGTAGGCGTCAAGTCTTTAAAGTATCACTGAAAGAGAATTGTTGGCAAGGCATTATTGACTTTTGAAGAATTTAGCACTTTGATTACACAAATAGAAGTGTGTTTGAATTCACTATCTCTCGTGGCACTTTCCAGTGATCCTAATGATCCTAGTTATTTGAGTCCAGGTCATTTTCTGATTTGTGCTCTGTTGACCTCCCTTCCTGAGTCAGACTTTACCAATACAACAATGAACAGCTTATCCAGATGACAGCCAGTTCAACGTTTCAATCATCAGTTGTGGAAAAGGTGGTCAGCTGACTACTTGAAGAGCTTGCAGCAACACAGCAAGCAACCAGACCTCCAGCCCGGGATGCTTGTGCTGCTTCATGAACATAATTTACCTCCCATGTCCTGGAAACTAGCAGTTAGTGATGAAACATTTCCAGGGTTAGATGAACACATAAGAGTAGCAACAGTGAAAACCAGTTCTGGATAATTCAAGCAACCGATTCTTAAATTAATAACATTGCCTGTAAAATAGTGCTGAAGTCTTAAACTGTAGTGATATGATATATCATTGAGAGAGTATGTTTAAACTTTCATTGCTTTGTAAGCAGACTTGGCATAGGAGGAAGGTATTTTCCTTCCCTTTCTTTTTGTTTTGAGCAAGTGTTTATTGCTCGAGCAGTGTGTGAGTTGAATGTAACAGTGGCTGCCTTGTGCACCAGTTTTGCAGCAGTGCATCGAGCATGAGCATCATTTTAATGTCCCTGGAAGAGGAGTGTGTGTTTAATAGTGACCATGTGCACCAACAATCCAGAGATTTGAACCAAATACAGTTCACTTATAGCACCTTTATACAAGGTGCTCTATTTGTCCAACAGCTAAGGACAGAAAAACAGACAGGAAATGTTGCCAGGGCTCAGAATGGGTGTGCAAGGACCACTCTATCAAGACACTTCAAATAACATGCGATAATTGCAAAGAACAATCTTACTAGAGACAAATTTCATTGACATTTATGTTCTAAATTATATTTTCTTGTGCTCAAACATTTTATGTATTTCACTCTATATAATGACATGAAAAATGAAAAATTTGAATAAAAGCAATGTTTTGACTTCATTTGAGTCTATCAATTAAACCTTGAAAAAAAATGTTGAGAAAATAATTTTTAAAATATCTACAAAATGTACCCAGTTCCATAAAAGGGGGAGCTTTTTTGTTCCATAATCCAAGGGTTAAATATATATGAAGCACTAATATTTATTACCCATAATGATGTATGGGTTGGAAACTTGGGCAGTGACCATGAAAGAAACGAACATTTTCAGAATATTTGAAAGGAAGATTGTAAGTAATATTTGTGGACCTCTAAAAGAAGAACGCTGGAGAATAAGAACAAACAGGATAAACGGCATGTTAGAGGGGGAAGATACAGTAAAATTTATAAAATCCCTCCAGCTTAGATGTTATAGTCATGTTGAAATAATGTAAAACTAAAGAATGCCAAAATAAATTGCAGTAGCTACAATGGAAGGAACAAGGAAAAGAGGACTACCACGTAAAAGGTGGAGGGACAAGGTAGAATAGTATTTAGGTATAATGAGAATAAAAAACAGCCAGTGGCCAGAGACTGTCGGGAATGAAGGAAGTCCAGTGGAAGCCAAGGTCCTCAGTGGACTGTAGTCATTGGGAAGTAAAGCTATCCCATTACAGGCCTGAACAGGCTCATAGGGCTTCAGAAGTTTTAGGCTTCCAGAATTATTAGATAGTCAACGCATGAAGGTGGTACAGTTGTCAACCCTATGTACTTGCTGCCTTTAGTTATTTTATTTTAGTTTAGTGAGTTAATCAAGTTAATTTCTGTGATAAGTGAGTCCCTGTCAGCACAGCATGGCGCGTCCTCAGTTTGCGGATGGAGGAACCGCCTCCAATATGGAGGGTGGCTGCAAATATATTGAATAAGCAGTCGTGGATAGCTGGCAATGGGGTGGTCCTCCAGCTTGGAGGTTGGGTGAGGTGTTGACAACTCCTCACCATAAAAACTGGCTTTGTTACGAAACATGAACACCTTGCATCAGACCTGGATTGATACTTTGGTACGATCTAAATAACGAAAAAGGGACATGAGATTTGGTACATGGAATGTTAGGAGACTGTATAGAGTGGGTTTATTTACAGAAGCAGCCGGGGAATTAGCAAGATATAAATTACATTTAGTTAGTGTGCAGGAGGTTAGGTGGGACAAAATGGGCACAGTAATTTTTTCTATGGAAAAAGGAAACAAAAATCATCAATTGGAAACAGGATTTTTTGTACACAGAATAGTATCAGAGTAGGGTTTGTTAGCAGTACGATGTTATGTATAGTTCTGAGAGTTCGCTGGTGTAATATCATTGTTCTGAATGTGCGCGCAACAAGTGAGGAGGAAAGTGACAATTCAAAAGACAGTTTTTGTGAGGAATTGGAGCAGGTTTGTGATCATTTTCCTAAGTACCATATGAAAAATCTATTGGGAGATTTTAATGCAAAAGTGGGGAGAGAGAATAGTTTCAAACCGACAATTGGGAATGAGAGTCTACATCAGGGTAGTAATGATAATGGTATTTAGAATAGTAAACTTCACCACACGATGTTCCTGCACCAAAACATTCATAGGTGCACCTGGACATCTCTTGATGGGAAGACTCACAACCGGATTGGTCACATATTGATAGATAGGAGATGGCATTTGAGTATACTAGATGCACAAAGTTTCAGAGGAGTTGACTGTGATACTGATCACTGTCTGTGGTTGCAAAAGTTAGGGAAGGATTGGCAGTAAGTAAACAAGCAGCACAGAAGTTTGATGGTGAAAGATTTAATCTCAGGAAGCTAAATGAGCTGGAGGTTAGGAAACATTATCAGATTGAGATTACAAACGGGTTTGCAGCTTTGGAGAACTTTGTGATGACGAGGACATAAATAGGGCTTGGGAGAAGATAAAAGAAAATATCAAAACACCAAGACTCCCACAGTATTTTGGCTAGGTGGAGGAATTATTTCTCCCATCTCTTGAATGTATGTGGGGTTAATGATATTAGGCAGACAGAAATACACACAGCAGAACCACCAGTGCCTGAGCCAAGTGCCTTTGAGTTTGAGTTTGCTATTGAAAAGCTAAAAAGCTACAAATCACCAGATATTGATCAAATCCCAGCAGAATTGATTAAAGCAGGAGGTAGAACAATTCCCTGTGATATCCATACTCTTATTTTTGCTGTTTGGAATAAGGAGGTATGGCCTGAGGAGTGGAAAGATTCAATCATTGTACCTGTCTATAAGAAGACGACAAAACAAATTGTAGTAATTACAGGGGGATAACACTTTTGCCAACTATGTACAAAATTTTATCCAAAATCCTGCTGTCAAGGTTAGCTCCATATACAGGAGAAATTACTGGGGATCATAAGGTGGATTTCGACGCGGCAGGTCAACTACTGATCATATATTCTGCATTCATAAAATTCTTGAGAAAAAATGGGAATACAATGAAGCAGTGCATCAGCTATTTATAGACTTCAAGAAAGCTTATGATTTGGTTAGGAGGGAGGTATTTTATAATATTGTCATTGAGTTTCACCATGAAACTGCTAAGGCCAATAAAACTGTGTCTTACTGAAACGTATAGCATTTTCCGGGTAGGCAAGAATTTGTCTGACTTGTTTCCTATTTCGAATGGTTTGATTTGAAACAAGGAGATGCTGTATCACCATTGCTTTTCAACTTTGCTTTAGAGTATGCCATTAGGAGGGTTCAGGTAAACCAGGATGGCTTGAAATTAAATGGTACACATCAGCTTCTGGTCTATACAGATGATTTTTATGTACTGGGAGGAAGCGTACATACTATAAAGGAAAAGCGGAAGCATTGGTAGTGGCTAGTAAAGGGATTGGACTAGAAGTAAATGCTGATAAAACTAAGTACATGGTCATATCTTGAGATAAGAACGCAGGGGAAGACAGAGTTTGAAGATTGATAATAATTTCTTTGAAAAGGTGGAAGAGTTCACATATTTGGGAACAACCTTAACAAATCAAAATTTTATTCAGGAAGAAATTAAGAGCAGATTGAAGTCAGGGAATGCTTGCTATCATTCAGTGCAGAATCTTTTGTCTTCCAGTTTGCTATCCAGAAATTTAAAGATTAACATATCTAGAACTATCATTTTGCCTATTGTTTTGTAAGGTTTTGAAACTTGGTTGCTGACATTGAAGGAGGAATTTGGGCTGAGGGTGTTTGAGAATAGAGTGTTGAGGAGAATATTTGGGTCTAAGAGGGTTGAGGTAACAAGGGAATGGAGAAAACTACATAATTAGGAGCTTAATGATCAGTACTACTCACCCAATATTGGTCAGGTGATCAAATTGAGAAGAATGAGATGGGCGGGGCATGTAGCATGTTTGGGGGAGACAAGAGACATATACAGGGTTTTGGTGGGGAAACCTGAGGGAAAGAGACCACTTGGGAGACCAAGGTGTAGATGGGAGGATAGTATTAAAATGGATCTTCAGGAAGTGGGATGTAGTGGTATGGACTGAATCGAGCTGGCTATGGATAGGGACAGGTGGCACGCACTTGTGAATGTGGTAATGAACCTTTGGGTTGCATAAAATGTGGGGACTTTCTTGACTAGCTTTCACACCAGTTAGTTCTCAAGAAAGACTCTGCTCCATGGAGTAATTATGTAAGTCAAGTTCATTTAGTCAGTTGGTTAGTCACTGACTGACTCACTCACTCACTCACTCACCCATTCACTGGTTACATGTGAATATATGGCAGAGTATAGGAATGTTCAATAAAAAGGCATTAGAACCATCATGTATTTGTAAAGCCACCTGTTCTAAGAACGTATGAGTAGATGTTGACTTGGAAGTTACCTGAAGAAGTTATAACTTGTTTATTGATGAGATGCAAGAGGGGAAGTATATCTGTGCACACCTCTTGAGGAAAGGTGTGAAGGGAAGTACAGTGGATTCCCAGTTTGTGGTTCTTTCAAATAGGATTTTCACTCTTTGAGGGTTCATTTTTGTATCCCTCAATCTACCTTCTTCCTTGGTAGGTGTAGAGATTTCAAAAAATTGTTTTGCCTACAGAATGAATTTATCAAAAACCATCCTCAGGAGATTCTGATTTCATCCGTCCATTCCTCTAGGTTTTTGAAAGTGCATGGTTTTTTTTGCGTTCCCAGCAGTGGGGAAACCTGATCCAGAAGTCAGGTCTAGTGGAGGGGTAATTGGAAGGCTTGACGTCCAGATCAGGATTTGCCACTGTTTTCCAGTAAAGGTGAGTTTAATTTGTGGTTACCTATAGTGTTACTACAGGCTAGAATTGTTACTTTCTCCTTGCTTTGTTATATCTAGGAGCTGAAGGTTCAGCCCAGGAAGCTAGAGTTTTTGAAGGCTCCACTTTGTAGTTGGCAAGCCACTCTCATTGCAGTTTTGCTCACCAGATAATTCTTCACTGCCAGTGACATAACGAAATTCCACTTTATATTTCAGAAATTCGTCCTGATATGCTGGTTTTTTTTTTTTGTGCCACAGAAACTGAGCTGCCTTAACTTTCATAATTTTTTCCAGCAGTCAAACCGACACTAGCCGGTTCCCTAGCATTAAAATCCTTTGGAAAAACGGAACTCTGTCTTGAAGAATTGGGCCTGTGATAAGCATGTCTTTATCCTTCGCCATGTGAACCATAAACGTACAGCTTCACAGACCTCTCAGTATTCACATTTTACGTTTTTGTGTTCTTTGGTCGTCCACATGAGGCCCAAACATAACACCACTTTTTAAACACCTGTTCCTCTTCCAGTCAACAGCAGCATCTCGCCCCACATTCAATTTGGTGCCTTGTTTCTTTTCTTTTGCTTGGACGTGCTTTTGTCTAGTCTATAAAAGTGGAATGTCAGGTAACTGAAGGTCGGCTATTGTGAGTGGGTCACACAATAATTTCATGAATTAACGTGGTACTAACTCACTGTACTTTGATAACTGTATTAAAATTAGTACTTTTGTAAATGGAAACATTTGTAGTTGCATTGCAGCAGTGTCAGTCGAACTGCCATATTTTAAGAAATGACACAGGCTGCCAGGGTTGCCATCCTCTCATTAGCCAAACAAAAATATCAGGTTTCCGCTGCACTTATCATATGGTTAGTAAATTTTCGGAGTTTGAGGAATACCTCGCAAAATGGAAAAATTCAAATTTCTGAGATCTTTAAGAGTAACTCTAGGTATAAGAGCCATAAGAGGAGTCAAGATTACTAAACTAGACTCTTGCAGAAGTATGTATATGCATATCTTGATGTCATGAAATTGGTAAAATATCACATTCCATATACCAATTTTGTGTTTTTTTTTTTTTTAATCTTAAACCCCTCTTTATTTCTTACTCATGGGGTTACGAGACAAAACCATTATATTCAAGTGAATTTTAGTATAGTGTCTCAAAGTTGCCCAAAGCTGCTGCTTCTAATACAATGAAAGTAATTCTTTCACTGTACCTAGTAGTGCTGTGTAGTGTCTATAATGTGATAAATAATGAGTTTGTATCCACTATTAATGCACATAAAAAGACCAGTGAGATATGACAAATCACGAATAATGCATACTAACAGATTGTGTTCCCCAGAAATGTTCATTCTTTTGTAGTGAGCTACTGTGAACATTGAGTTAACGTATATAGAAACTGGCTCCTTCTGTTTGGAACTGTTACTGACACAAGTATGTTGTACTTGTAAGACACTTAGTCTCTTTGTTTCCATTCACATTAGTCATAAAACTGGTTGTTTTGAATCTTGATTGGGACATTGGCTAACCTGACATAAGTTTCTTCTGTCTTTCCTGAGCTTCCACAGCCAGATTCCAGAATTATACCTTGAAATTAGGCCTCAACTGTGGCTTCTCACATCGTTTTTAATTCATTGTATATAATCATTAAAGAAATAAAGAATAAATAAGATACCTGGAGGTACCACATTCATTAGAATCCTCTGGCTTCCATGCCACTATGTTGATGATTTGCGTCTTGTGGGATGTAACGCAGTGTTGTTGGGGAGTAGTTCCCAGCATTTTGAAGGATAGTAGTGCCTTCATCTTCAGGATTAAGCAGTTCAAGAAGTTCTTGGACTGATCCTGATGATGAAGGTACAATGATCCTTCAGAATGTTGGGAAACACTCGCCCAATGACACAGTGCCACATCCCAGAAGCCTTGGATCATATACAACATTGTTGTGGGTGCCTCATATCTCACATGCCATTGTGTTATTTGTAAATGAGGTAGAATGTACTGATACTACATTCGAAGATTCCTTTGGAACCCTGTTAGTGAACTGTATGTGTTTGACCTCATTTATATTCACACAGGCCTGCACTCCCAGTTCAGTGTTCTTGAAACTCTGTTGGCATATGTGACAGCACATCCTCAGTAGGTTTAATATGGCATCCATGCGATCTCATCACATCAAAAGAGCGGGGCAGATTCTCTAAGTTGTGTCTGCAGTTACTGGTCAGCAGGATGGACTGTGTTATGTTCTCCCCTCCACAGTACTGGCTGTGGGCCCACTCAGACTCCTGCCCAATAATGCAGACATAAATCCGATTGTAAAGCTGACCACTCACCTGGATCAAGTGCCAAGGTTCACACGGCGTCATTCCCCTACACTTCCTTATGGCATCATGGTCAGTTCAGCACGTTTTGTGCCTAACACAATGTTTACGCTTGTGTTGCAATGTTAGAGGTAATTAAATACACAAATTGCACGAACGCGCAGGAATTGCTAGCGTAATGCGTACATATCCCAACTTGTTTTTGTCGTGACTATCATGAAAATAGAAAGTGGGATATCTCGGAAACCCTTTTGAAACCTCCCTGTTATTTGTTAGCAGTGTCATAGTTTGTCCGAATCTAGTGTCGAGTAAAAAGTTGGAAAATACAGCAACAGAACTCATTATGTGCCGAGCTTATGCCATATTAAAAAGCAGCGGTCTGTTTCCTGTGCCAGTGTGTCGCGTCGAGCCCGTACACCCTTTATCGTTATTTGCAGTTGCCTGTTTGCACGGCAGAACAGGACGTAGGAAACGTTGGCGATAAAGTGATTAAAACTCCTCATTCGTAACCGAATGTTGATAATGTGCGGTGGTCACTCTCGCTCGGAGTGGAAATGAAGACAAAACAATGAAACAGTGCTGCAGGTAATGAACGACATTGTTATGTCTAATGAACGCGCATATTGAGAGCGTATGATACTTCGGATTTGTGAATTTAAGTGTGTAGTATCGCAGTGAGGTTGACACAGGTGCTGTCGACAGCGATATAATTTAGTATTAGGAGTTGCTTTCTTTGCCTCACGGTGTGCGTGTTTGAGGAGGATGGAAGTTGTACTTGAAATGTGTCAGTCCATTATCTAAATGTATGGTACCCTTCCCACGAATAGTTTTTCCCCTCCAAGTTCAGTTTAGGTCATTGTGTATTCAACATCATGTGTTTCAGTCCGTATAACTAACGATGTCACACAAGTAATGACGGAAGCAAACTACAATTCGGCGATATACTTCTGAACGAAACAGTAGTTTGAATGTTCGTGCTCGCGTTTATTTCTTACGTTCATCATATGTTTTATGTGGATTTATTTTCTTCTTGGAACTTCGTGTAGTGTTTTTGTATTTTGCATTTATATAAAATATTTAACATTCTGTAGTTGTGGAATGTTCGAAGAGTGAAATAAGTTGTGATGTGACGCGTTTTCTCCGGAATACGTCCACGCCGTGTTACGGTCGTCTGTGTATTGCAGAAGCGCCAGTTGGGAATTGAGATTGTACTGTATGTAATTTAATTAATGTAATGTCTAACCTTCTGCAGAATTAAACGCAAGAAATACCTTGTAAGGAGTATTCTGCAACATTGTGCCACGCATTGAAAAACATGCAGTGTAGAGTTTCATAATCGTATGTCCACGTGTTCCTTGGACGTACATTCTCCATGTGTGTGTCAGGTTTGTGTTGTACGTATTGTATATAGGTTGTATTTAAAGGCGAGTGTGAAATCCTTGGTGTGGCCAATATTCGAGGTGAAAAGCAAATCCGAGATCACATTAATACGAAGTACTGCACTTTTGGCATTAAGCATAATCATGATTTTTATACAATTTGTGTAAATTAGTGCTATGTCCTTGTGTAACAGCCCAGTAGGGGCAAGAGGTATATTCCTTTTCCGAAAAACGTCCGGACCGACCATGGGGCTCACTCCACATCTTAATCAGTGGATACCAGGCGCTCATTCTCCTGGAGTAAATCGACCGGAGCGTGGGGGTGACCACAAAACCCCATCGAGTGCCGAGGTTAAGAATGAGTGGAGCTGTACCTTCACACTCCGTATCTTCGTGATGTATGTTGGGACAGTTTCACTTATACAATTTATTCAATCCGTATTGTCACATGTGTAACATCGGACATTTCAGACTCTGTTTACAGTACATGTCTAGGCTCTAAAAACTCAAAGTACATATATAAAATACAATACAATACACTGCCATAATATCAGTATTAATTACAACGTATGAGGATGACCAATGATAAAACTCTTATACTTTTACAATCCACATAAGATCAGAGTGACATAAATTCGTCCACTAAATAAAAAGCATGATGCAACAGAAAGGGTTTTAATTCTCTTTTAAAAGATTTAAAGTTGTCTGGTTTTTTATATGATCTGGCAACTTGTACTGTGTGATTCCCCTATTTACCATGCTTTTCCTGAAGAGGGCTGTATTGCGGAGCCATACAGGTAAATCTAGTTTTCTTCGCATGTTATAAATATGTGCATTTTGCGCCGGTGAGGTTTTGTACTTCTTACTGTAACATATCACTTTGAGTGTTTATAAAGAAGCCACTGTGAGTTTATTGGAGTATGTTGTTATATCTCTCTACGTGACACACATTTACTAACCCCACTGATTATTCAGATGGCCCTTGTTTCCAATTTAAATATGTTTTCAGTCCCATTATCTCCACCCCAACAAATTATAACATACCTGAGACATTACTGACAATTTGTGTCATAAATACTTCTAGTCATATAGGGACTTTTAAGTTCTTTTAATGATTTTCTAATATAAGACACCTCATTCAGTTTTGAATTTAATGATTGCATTTGGGTGTCCCATTGTAGGTTTTTGTGATATAGATGCCTAAGAATCTCAGTTTTGATTTATCAGAATCTATATTTGTAAGTTACTTGTGGTCTTGAAGTCAGATTTGTTTAGAGTGAAATGACATTGCTATGTTTTTTTTTTGTTGTTTATTATAAGATTATTTGTTTCAAACAATGTTTCTAACTCTGTCATAATGTTTATAATTTTATGTTGAAGAGCACATTTATATTTTTTTTTTGGGGGGGGGGGAGATGAACAAGTTAGTATCATCTGCAAATAAAACTAAATTTGCCCCTTGGATATTTAACAGAAGATCATTTTTATACAGTAAAAATAAAAGAGGCCCTACATTTGAGCCTTATGGTACTATGTGTTTTATTTCCTTGTTTGAGGAATTATATCTTATGTATAGAGTTTCTATGATCACTCTGGTTTATTTCAACAAACTGTACTCTATGCGTCAAATATGATTTAAACCACAAGTTTGTTTTACCTGATATACCATATGAATTTAATTTATCCAGTACTATGTCATGATTTATGACATCATACACTTTTGCTAAATTAAAGAATAATCCTTGTGCATTAGACCCCTGTCCATTGCCTCTTGTATACTTTCAGTAAAAGTCTGACTAGCTTGTCTTGGTTTATTTCTTTTCCCTGAAACCATTTTGAGCTTCTGTTAATATATTGTTTTTTCTACAAAAGATATTAATTTGTTACACATTAGCTTTTCCAATATTTTTGAAAATAACGATAAGATAGATATTGGTCTATAGCCGAATATTGTCCCCTTTATTATAAAAAGGTTTTACTTTAGCTATTTTCATTCTGTCTGAGAAAATGCCTGATGTAAAAGAAGTGTTCCATATTGGAGCTGAAGGTTTCCTAATGTGTTAATATGCATTGTCTAATTATGTATTGTGGAATTTCATCAAATCCTGCTGAGAATTTGCCTTTTATACTTTCGGTTACACACTACCTCGTTTTCAGTTACTGGAAAAATGAATATGGTATTAGGACAGCAGTTTATCCTTTGCACTGATAATTGAACTTTAAGATGGCTGCTGTTTTGATTTAAAAGTTCATCTATGATTCCTACAAAAAAGGAGTTCAGCATATCTGTTACATTTTGCAGGTTTGATGTTATTTCTGTTCAGTTACTCAGACTTTTGAGACATATTTCAGGGATATCCCAGCATCTTTATTTTTTATTTGCCACATTATTTTGTTGCATTTTTTGCCCTTAAAACATACTTATCATTATGCCTCTTTTGGCTTCATTTACTACTCTTTTGTATATTACTTGATATGTGTTAATATAGTCTTGTGTCTCCCTTGTAAGATTTAGAATTTTTTTCAATCTATTTAAAAGTCTCTTTCTTTTACTGGAAATCTTTATTCTGTGTAATCTATTTCTGTTGAGGTCGCTCACATGAACTGTTTTTAGTGGAAATGATCTTTTAAAATAATAGAGGATCATATCCATTAAAACATGAAAAAGTAGTATTTACTTAAGAGTTTGAAAATATATCCTGCCATGATCTTATATGTCATAAATACTTAAATTCTTCTAAACTCTCATCAATAAACTGTCTTTTCCTGACCTTGACTGGTCCTCTTTTTGGCTTATCAACATTTATGTTTAATATTTGCGCTTGGTGATCTGAGTAACCAAAATGCAATACTGTTGATAAAATTTTATAATTTTGCTGGTCTATTAGAATGACATCTGTCAGTGATACTGTGTTATTTGTGATCATAGTTGGGGATGTTACTGTATTTATCAAATTGTACGTCAGTAGTAATTTTTTAATTTGTGTAATTTTACACTGTCTGGCATAAGATGTATATTCCAATCACCACAATTTTTTTTTTTTGATTATGTGTTCCAAATTACTGTTTCCAAATTATTTAAAAATGCATGAACATCACCTTCAGGTGATCTGTATATACACACGACAATGATTTTGTACTAAAATAATTCTATTACGGTAATTTTGAAATCTTTTTCCTTACTTATCCCTTGAAAGTAGTTTTGTCCTGTAGTTTGTATTTTCTTACATAGATACATGAACCTTCATGTTCACTGCTGATTTTACTGAAATTGCTTACTAATTTAAAGTGATGAATGTCTGACAATTTTATTTGCCCATCCTTTAACCAGTGTTCTGTAAAAGAAATCATCTCTGTTGTTTAAGTCTGATTGTAATAAAATAGCTAATTCGCATAATGTATTATTTAGGCTCTGAATATTACAATGAAGAATCGATATTGCATAAGAATTTAAATCCTTTCTGTTGCTTACTTTTGTGTCTACCATAGTTGCTTCTTGTTGATACTTGTCCTTAAAAAATCAGCCCTTCTTATTATGGGTGGTCTCGGAAGTCTTTCAGATGATATATAGTGTCTGCCTCATCTTCAGTCTTTCCCTAATTTCTGTTCCCTTGGAATTCAACGTCTAGCGTAGATGTCAGAAGTGGAGCTGGGTTTACGCAGAGGTACACCATGTCCCTAGATCCTGAAAGCCCAAGATACAGTTGTTAGGCTCTTCTTAGTAGAATGTCTGCATGGATGGGTGACAAAAGTGACAGGCAGGGCTGCCGAGAGCAGGTTTGGGCCCTTAAGAAGGGTGGACTGGCTAAAATCTTTATGTTAAATCAGAAAGAATAACTCTGAGTTGCAGAGTGACTTGGGCTTGGTCTGAAAGGCTTAATTTGTGCAATTGACAAATAGGGTACTCTCTAGAAAGATTAAGGCATATGCAAAGTCAGCCTCTGGGTCCCCTTCTGGTCCTCCAGGCCACAGTAATTTGTACTGGCTTCCTCCCCCACTTCCATTGGTCAGCACTGGTGACAGGACTTAATACCAAGCAGCTGTTTTGATAGTGTGAAATTGCAGGATTGGAACACCCTTCTGGCTGTACCCATTGTTCCTGTACAGCTGAGAATTCAGTGTAATTCAATATACTGATAACTGAAGTCAGTTCTTGTTTATTAAAGGGCTCAGTCAACAACATAGGCCAGTAACAGAATCAGCAGGAACATACATACATACATACATACATATGTACATACATACATACATACACATACATATGTATATGTGTATGTATATATATATATATATATA
>Ga0131853_10003849_pt1 | contig 26944 bp, 10 predicted proteins | sample TergutLab28metaG_FD_92764 | JGI IMG/M metagenome (GOLD analysis project Ga0131853, IMG submission 92764) | Labiotermes labralis P1 segment gut microbial communities from Petit-Saut dam, French Guiana - Lab288 P1 (version 2) (version 2) | ecosystem: Host-associated > Arthropoda: Insects >...
CTTTCTCAGCCTTACCCTGTGTGAGCGTTTTGTTCCCCCACAGAAAATTAACTGAATTTTAACCAATAAAAATTGTAAGTACTTTTTCCTAAAAATTGGCCGGACAACGAAAGTGTACCCTCTTTCGTTGACTGACCAATCACAGCAGTCAAATACTTGTCGAAGATGTCACCATGGATAAATAATTGGGTGTTAGGACAGAGAGTTATTAAAAAATCAAACACGTGAGAAATCAGATTTGAGAGAAATAGAAGGCGTGTAGAAAGGGAATCTGGAGGAGACAGTAACCGCGACATTATATCTAAGATTTGCTTTATGTGTACTTATGAGTGTAGATATATTCTCCACGAAATTCAGGTTAATTCCAAGGCAGTGAAAAATGTTACCTTCTCTTACAACGTTGGCTTGAAGATGTCGACGTCCTATAACGGACACCAGACCCTGAACGTAACCGTATGCTCACCAAATAAGAGCTACACCGTGCTCTCGATTTTTCTCCTTTTCACCCATAGAAGTTTAAAGGGCGGAAGTTACGAAATCTGTCCCGTAAGTTGTGGATGCAATGACGTTAAACCGCGGACGGCGATATAACACCTTTTGACAAAATAGTAATTTTTTGTATGAAAATTCAGCGCGTAATGGAAATCAGAGTACTAAAACAAAGATTGAGCCACGAGGTGGCGCAGTTGGTAGAAGCACCCGGCTACATTCCGGAAGGTCGTGGGTTCGACTCCCGAGGGGGTAACTGGGATTTTTCACCGACCTAATCCTTCCGGCCGCACTATGGCCCTGGGTTCGACTCAGCCTCTGACAGAAATTAGTACCAGGGTTATCTCTTTGGGGGTAAAGGTGACCGGTGCGTAGGGCTCGCAACCTTTCTATCTTCAAAAAAGAAGGTGGAGCCTTAACCTCCTGAAGCCCTCAGGGCTTGTCCAGTCCTATATAGGGATAACTTACAAAGAATGATTAAAAATCGGAGCCATTTAAATTTGGTTTATTATTTAATAGAAAGTTAATAACGCAGAGTCTAAACAAAATTCATGCTATCAATAAGCCTTAAAACTAATAATAAGAAACAATATCAACTGCTACCGGCATTTTGAAACTATGTAAATATGGGCAATAATAGCGAAAAACAGAGAGGTGGCAAACGCAGAAGTCAGGAACTGGATAACAAATAAAATTTACTGAACTTTAATCCAGAAACAAAACGACAACAAAAAGAGAAAGAAATATATTGTGTTGCGAAGCGCAACAAACTAAACCCACTCTCTAGTGCATCTGTTAGAACAAAACTTTCCATTTACAGAGCAAAAACAAACTCGGACGATAAATATTGCTAGTCTTGTAAGAAGTTTTGCAAATTCAGACGATTAATGCACGCCTGTACGTCTGTCTACACAAGATATATCGCTGAACGTACCTCTGCTTAATAAAGCACACCATGAAGATGTATAGCGTCGGCACCAGGTGGCTGTGTGTGGCTGCCCGCTCTACCTAAGGGGAAAGATCTCTTAGCACCTACTTAGCAGGAGGCGGAGGGGAGTCCAGACGTTCGCACGTCGCTCCTCAAAATACAGTCTGTGCTACTGCCTGGAACTGACCTGACTGTTCAGCCGCACAGTGCGTAGCCCAGTCACTTAGTCACTGTACTAACTAAGCTACTGAGGCTGTTCGAATTAGGCGTTGGAAAAGCGTAAAAGCGGAAGTTACAAACAGAAGATGGAGGCTCTGTTTAACGAAACTGTGAATTGCTAACTTTATATAAGGTCGAAGGTGGATGAATGAGTGTGGAGCATTGGTGGGATGATGCTGACAAGAAACACTCGGAGAGAAATTTGTTCCCATACAACTTGACCCAACAAAATCTCCACGTGGACAGCTCTGGGAACGAACCCGGGCCTCCGCTGGGTGGTGTCGGCGAATAACTTGCCTTAGCCTCTGGAGCAGAAGTGAACAAATGTGAACGGGTCGCAATGTATATTGAGGCATAATATTATAATGAATTTCATACTGCAATGGCAGTAACTATCATTCTACTCTTCTGTATACATGCGACACCTCTGTGCCTAGTATGCATTTACAACTACTCGAATTGCTAACGCAAAAATAAATAATTTTTATTTGGAAAACGTGTATTGAATATTACGCTAGAGAACAAATTATTTACATAATTGTTAAGGTATTACTAGCCGTGAAAATTTGGTGAAATTTAAGGTGGCTGAAGAGTGACTTGAGACATCCATCGCACATGCGCGTTCAGTTACGGATGGTTTATCAAAATTTGTCAAAATGCTGGGCCTACAGGTGTGCCATATTTGGGAAGAAATAATATGCTGGAATCGCATCTTTATGCCCCTCCCTCTCCATAGAAACTGTTTTTGTTGTCACTGTTATGAAACCTCTAATTCACAGCACGTGCCTTCTTGTACTTCTCCATACACATAAATAGCCTTCCAAGAAGCCTGTGGGCATGTTTGATGGAACCAGACGCATCCGGAATAATTAAGCAAGTAACAGAAAGAATACTGTTTTTTAGGTTCTAACGCAAAGTAATCCGATAAAAAAATTTACCAAAGTTTCGGAAGAACGTATAGCTTCTATTTTGAGATTACTATTGTACCCAAACGATGGGGTCAGCAGGTCTCTCAAACAAATATTAACAGAATATACTGTTTTATGCACACCGCGGAGTGGAATTTGGAACTTTCAATGCATATCGCCACTGAACTTCACTGAACTGCTCCATTAGAAGGCCCCACAAAACAAGGACGGACTGGAATTTAATGAGGCCGATCATATTAGGATTCATGCTAATTGTGTTAATTTACTGGGTGATATAAGTGCCATAAATAAATTACAAAATCTCTAAGAGTACTACTAGGCGCTATTTAGGGGGGGGGGGTTATTCTTACGGTCACGCCATCAATATACAGTTATCCCTGGTCACATTATGAAGGCGTACATGGAGGAGTAGTAGTTTTTTTTATAGCCCAACAGCCCCTAGTGGGATAGGGTCTCTTCATTATCGAGGCTTCACGATCACACTCAGACACACCGCACTCGGTAGGACTCCTCTGGACGAGTGGTCAGACCGTCGCAGAGACCTCTACTGGACAACACACAACACTCACAAGACACAAACATCCATGCTGCCTTTAGGATTCGAACCCGTAATCCCAGCAAGCAAGCGGCCGCAGACCCACGCCTTAGGCAACGTGGCCACTGGGATCGAATAGAGGTATATTTCCACTGATTATTAACCTCAACACGATGTGGAGGGGACTGGCAAACTTGACGGCCCTGTCTTTTGACTCCCGGGAGGACTTCCCAGTACCCACTGAATAGAAGGCTGGTGGGAATTAGACGTGAAGGAAACGAAGTTCATATCTCCTCACCAGGACGCGGGAAGAATCTTGCTGAGGGCTACAGACAGATAAAAAGCTGTTCGAAAGTTCGGATATTTAGGATTGTCGGAGACGAAAATGTTATTCGTGAATAAATTAAGAACAGATTACATGCGGGCAATGCTGGATACCTTTCCTGTGTGCTGTGAAAAAAATTTAAAGATTAAAATATAACAACTGTTAGTCTAATGTTACTTTGCATCTGCGCTGTTCTGGGATATTACGCAGCATAGAGTGGTAATTCCGTACCGACGTTTCAGGACAACCTATCGGTCCCCTCTTAAAGTACTTCATGATCCTTGAGTATGGGGCTGATAGGTTGTTCCGAAGCGTCGGTACGGAAATAGCATTTTAGGCTGCGCAGTATCCCAGAAGAGGGCAGATCTCGTCTACATCGCTGCTGAAGCCCAAAATCACGCCTGATTTTACTTGTTACTTAGTAAGAATACGAAATTTGGACAGTATGAAATTACACACATCTGACAGAGGTTTAGAACATGACGCTGAAAAAAGGTATTTGGATCTAAGCAACATGATGCTGGAGATTACTGCATATTGAAATAAATATGTAATGGTCAGATGGGCTAAGGCCGTGTAGCACTTATGGGAGGGATGGACGAATGTATGAAAGATTTTAGTCCGAAAACCTCAAAAGATAAAGCACGTGGGAAACAGGATAATACGGAAACGAATCGTAAAACATAGTGTATTAGAATTAGGATTCCTTATTAACACAGAAAATAAGTTTCCATTTCCAGATGAAAATGGATAATTTTTTGATCGACGAAATAAATATTAGCTGCTCACAAAGAATTCCTTATGCAGTTAGTAAACAAATTCGTTAAGGCCGTAAGTAAGGTTAGAGTGCAGACCCATAAATGCACTGCTTAGTTAAACTCATACCTTAACAAAATACCGCATTTATGCTGTCTTTTGAATATCACTGACGGACCGTGACTGTGTTGCTTGGAGCTCAGAATGTATTCGGTTCGGATCGGCATCGGGAAATTCGGTATCCTGAAGAAAGCACAAAGCTGTCAGCAACTGTGAACAGTTTCTTCGTGTTGTTGTAGGGATTCAATTAAAATCAACCGCAGAGGACGCAGGGAAGTTGAGTGAAATAAAACATACATTAAAATAAAAATAAATAGAACATATTGTATTACAAAATAGAAGTTGAGCAATACATTTCCAGTATTAAGCCTTCGTCGATTCATCGTTGCCTTTCTTCTCTGAGCACCTTTTGCATCATCTGAAGTTCTATGCGTTGTTTGGACACCACTGGAACAAAAAGAAGATAACTGCCTTAAAAAATTACACACCCAGGGGTGGCATCGAATTGAAATGTGTCCGTCTGAGAGAAGTAATGTGTCTCGCAAACAACAGAGGAACAATTAATTACTTTCAAATTACACCAGTCTTGTTTGTTACTGCATTTATTTAATATTGCTTCCCCACCTGCATATGTCACATCGAACGGCAGGGAGATTACGAGCAACAAATCGAAAAATTTTGAAATAAAATATTATGACCTTACGTTAGGCAGTACTCAAGAATTTGTTCTGAAGGGGGCGGGAGAACCCACAGGATATCTCAGTAGAGACAGCAGGCCTGCAGGCAGGGAGATTCCTTCAAATTATGCAAAGTGTTAACCACTCGACCACGTTCAGTGACGTGAAGCATAGGATAAAACTTCAACGACTGGGCCGATCACCTATCTTCGATTGTTTCGGCATTGCTACTAAATTCCCACGATGAAAGTGTTACTTCTAAACGAAAGAGCATGGGAATGGATATGTAGACACAGACAAGAAATACGGCAGTCTCTCAATCGAAGGAGACCGAATGAGTTGAAAGAGAATGCAGTCATTTAAAAGAGAGGCAAATTATCCATCCGCCCAAGGAAAAGAGTAACCTCCATTATGACGGACAGAAAAAATTAGTAATAGTAGTATTTATGAAGACACTCAGTTTGGTGCGAGAATATAACGCGATGAATTTAGAAGGCTCAGTTTCTTCGAAGATATGGCTCATGCTATATGTCCTGGCCGATCGCCTTCCAGGTTCTTAGATTTTAGTTCTGTTCCGGCTTTCATGTTCTGCAAAAACAATGCTCTTTCTGCGAGAATTGCGCTTGCCTCTGCTTAAGTAAGTAATTTTCTACCAGAAGTATCATTTAGCGTAGCGTACCGAGCCACTCGAGTATAAACCTGCACCTGCGTGTTGTCATCAATTACCTTACGCTTCTGTGGCCAAATTTTAAGCGCTTTCACAAGATTGGGAAAAGAAACTATTAGCATCGTTATGTCTACCCGTTAGCCCGTCTGTCTGTCTGTCCGTCCGCATACAACAACTGGGTTTCCACTGTACAGATGTTCATGAAATTTGATGTTTTAGTATTTATCGAAATTCTATCTAGAAATTTCAAGTTTCATTAAAATCTGACAAGAATAACGGGTATTTATATGAAGAAAAGTATACATTTTAAAAAATATCTCCCTAAGTTATTCTTAGAATGGGAAATGCTTCAAACAAAGCTATAGAGATAATCAAAACACACATTTTTGGATAATGTCTTTTCGAAAACCGTGCCGTTCATGAGATAATGTGGAAAAATATTGTAAAGCCGGACAGGCCACAGATGACAATATGGCGCATGCGCATTTTATGCTACACCTAAGGCTAACAACACACTCTCACTTTGTAATACTTATCTGTTTTCGACTGCAACACTGTTGAGGCGAACGCGCCCCATTGTTACGTTATGTGTACATTGCCTGTCTTGTTTGTTTATAAAATCCATACGGTCTGAATTACCCCACAGCGAAGAGATTCAGACTTGCACACAGATGCGGACACTTTACTGTCCTTAATCGGTAAATGAAATACATGTGAGTTGTGTTACAAATTTGACACCACTGCTTACAATATGGCGCACTTTTCGACCTACGGCAAATAAATTAATAAGACGACCTACGGCAAATACATTAATAAGACGTACTCTTTTGCGGAAGGTTTGACGTAGAGGGATTAGAACTGTGTCATTCTAAGTACGTACTTATCACATACATTTCCTTTATTTTATTTCTTACTCATCAATTTTTTATGCATTTCCCTTTCCGTCCTCTCTTCCTTCCTCTCAGGTGTTTGTTTTATCTCTCCTCTTCTATACCTCTTATTTCTTCATTGCTTACTTAATTTTTTTGTTACGGCCTTCCTTCCTTGTCTAGTTACCTAACTCCAAGGTACAGAATTCCTCTTGAAAAGGCAACAGTCTCTCACTTAATAAAAAAATTTTCATAGATTTTATGTAAATCCAAGTTTCATTATCGTGATCACAGGAGCTTTCTTCCATCCTTTACTGCCATTGTTCTTTGTAGAATTTTGTTCAGCCCTCTACTCATGATATGTAAATAGTGACCTGTGAGTTTTGAAGCTACACCAGCGTGATTTCAGACTTCGACCGCGACCTAAATGAGATCTGCGCTCTTCTGGGATATTACGCAGCACACTCCGCTGCGTAATATCCCAGAAGAGCGCAGATCTGAGACTACACACGTTTACTTTTATGTTACACCCCTTCCATTTTGACAGATAAAAGTAAGAATCCAGTTGCACCTGGTGATACACTCTAGCCCAGTGTTTCTGAAACTGGGTTCCGCAAAGGGGTGTCAGGGGTTTCGGCAGAAGAAAATGCGTAATGGCAGGTGAGTTTTACTGGAGTTCCTAAATTTGTACGTACAGATTAAAATTCGTGTGGCGACATTCGACGCTAATCATTCCGCCACTGACAGCACGCAGTCAATCGCTGCTTCAATCCGGAGGCTTCCTGATTCTGTAGTCATCATTTAGCACATCTTTCCATTAACACAGTCGATGTGTCAGGCGGTACGATCAGGTTACCGATCGGTATGCGGTTAGCCGTTGATTTTTTACATGTAATGTACATAACAGACAAACAATTGCTGGTATTTAATTTTATATGTGGCTTACTGCGGACAGGTAAGGGTTCCTCAGTAAGTTCCATAACTTTTGAATAAAGGTTGACCAACTAGATGACACTTGCTTTATTATTTACTGCTCAACATGTTTCAGACGTTAATACTTCCATCTTCAGGAGCTTGCGACTACTTGTTACGTTGTGAAGGCTGACTTGAGGCGTGCTGGTGTTATGTAGCGGGATTGTCTGTTGGTGATGTGGTATCCGAGTGCAGTAGTGGTTCAGCCTGCATTCGGATACCACATCACCAACAGCCAATCCCGCTACATAACACTAGCACGCCTCAAGTCAGCCTACACAACGCAACAAGTAGTCGCAAGCTCCTGAAGATGGACGTATTAACGTCTGAAACATGTTGAGCAGTAAATAATAAAGCAAGTGTCATCTAGTTTGTCGACCTTTATTCAAATATCAAGATGATGCACGGTCCAATACGCATAAGTTCCATAACTTTATTTAGGGTTCCGTGAGCTAAAATAGACTGAGAAGCATGTCTATAGCCGATACCACTTAGACAGACGCGCGCTCTGCAGTTCGTACAACTGGAACTGAAAAAGTGTGTACCTCAGGATAAATCCGACTTGTGCACCGTGACGTTGCAGCGTCGCTCTTCATTACGTGGACTATATGCGGCTGCCCACTGCCGAGCGCTTATGTACGTTGTTTATCGGTCAGAAAAGCTGCACCAGCGTTACCAATGCGTGGAAAGCAGACCAGCTGCTATAAATGGACAGAGCTTAGTCTTGTCATTTTTATTATTTGGAAAATACTTTCCGATCAGTCGGTATAGCGACTCGCTACCGGCTGGACGGTCCAGGATCGAATGCCGTTAGGGGGGAGATTTTCCAAACCCGTCCAGACGGGCTTTGAGGCCCAACCAGCCTCCTATACAATGGGTGCTAGGTCTCTTTCCCGGCGGTAAACCGACCGGGGAGTGGCGCTGACCGCCCACCACCATCTAGCACCGAGTTTAAAGAAAGAATAGGGCTATACCTGCTCCCTCCACTGGGCCTTCGTGGCCTGTGGTAGGGTGAAGTTCACTATCTGATATGTACAAAACCTACCCGACACATATTCAAACCTAGAGACGTTTGGATACAAGACACAAGTTTCCACAGACGCTCAAACCAAACATCTGTCATTAATATAGAAAAATGAACCAATTATCGTACGCATAATTGGCAGTTCAACAAAGCCCAAACGTCTGAAGTCAGGAATCCAGTAAGACATCGAAATTTGATTCTACGCCCTATATGGGGTACTTCCCTCACCTGAGGACGAAGACAGAGCCGTCCTCCGACACGTAGTGTCGCCTCGTCTGGTTCGAGGAACATAAAGGAGTGAACAATCTGTTCCGAATGTAATGCGCTGGTTCACCAATTTATTAAACACAATGTAATAAAATAAAAACTAAAAAACTGGATTTAAATTAATGTGTAACACAATTCATGCACACGTGTTCATTGCTGCGCTAGTACACTACCCTTGTAGCTTGGCTGTACACATATACTCGTACTATTTAACAATGAAGGACACAACACTCTTATAGTGAAGCACTTTAGAACCTTTTGTTCTGTAATACACCCTTATTGTGCAAACACATTTAGAACCCTAATTTCTGTAATCGAAATGAAATAACAAGTTACACGTTTCGTATGAACGGCTGCGTCCAGCCACTAGACTGCTGTGAGTCGAACTGACGCCAAGCTACGAAAAGACGCTACTGCCCCACTTAGAACAAAGACTGTTCTCGAGGCTTCTAGACGCGCTGTGACGTCACATAACTCGTGATGTTTGCATCATTCCTAAGTTAACAAGAGTTGTGCAATCTGATGCACCAATGTTAAGCCTATTGTTCGCGAGAAAATCCCAACTGTAAAAATTCGCCCTTAGCGTAACACGTAGTAATTTAATGTTTTAATTTAATCAACAAAAATAATTAAAAAATAAAATGGGAATGCCAGACTGTTGGGATATAAGACAATTAATACATCACTTTAATTAAATCTTAGAACGACGAGTATGTGACTGTGGGGTAGAAGAATAAATGAAACCGTGGAATTCTGTTATTTGTGATATATTTTAACTACCCTGTCACTAGCTGAAGTTGTATAAGGATGTGGAAGACACGTATCTTGCCGTATATTCTAGTATCATCCTGGCATTTAACGAAACGGACAGAGGACAACCACAAACCTTCAGTCAATGTACCTGATTTAAGGTTCCACATCTGATCCCGAGAACTCTCGCCTAGGACGCTAAATTTCTATTTCACTCGACCGCAAATTTCGATCTACAACCACCGTTTCACTTTGTCAAATATGGTACAGCGGTAACAACTTGTGGCAACGAGGTGCTTCAAATTAACTCAGCGCGCCAGAAACTGAGGACGAAAACATGTCACGTTTTGGTAAGTCTTCTAGTAGTACCAAGTCACTCGGTACACATTAAGTCTGCGTTATCCAGAACAGTGGACTTTACATTTTACATTCCGAGCATTATGGTGCGATTGTTACAATATAAACCAACAAAATGCACACTTCGCAATAGATACATTAATGTTTTAATATACATCTACTCTTATAAGTTTCGGTCCTCGCTGGCCCATTATCAGGGAGTGTACAGTTGTATAAAACAATCGTTGGACCTTTTTATCATCTTCAGTATGTGTAACTATCGGAAGTTCATCAATGTGTGATTTATAGAGATGAATATGTGCAAATATCGTTTTATGTTTGAACAAATTTATATTCAAATTTTATGACATCCGTATTACACTTCTATTATTTTAACATGATTTTTAATCACTTTTATACATGCAATTGTAACGGCCAATATTTTATAATTTTTATATTTTAAAAATGTTTACAATTTTCAGTGCAAAGGTCCGTCTCTATAAATCAAACATTGATGAACTTCCAACAGTCACGCACATTGGAGCTGATAATTATGTCTCACGATTGTTTTATACAACTGTATACACCCTGATGATTGACCAGCAAAGACCGAAACTTGTAGGAGTTTATGTGTATTAAAACATTATTTTAAGTATAATGAAGTGTGTGAATTTTGTTCGTTTACATTGTAAATGAGCGGTGAGTCGAATTGTGGGGCTTATCCAGTTTCAAGTTTCGCTTAGACTGTCAATTAGCAACACATCACCTGCCGTGGCGGGGTGAAAATACGAGAATTCAGACAGAAATATTACTAACATGAAATGAAAGTGACAGGTGTCGGAGGACTGAACTGATTTGAGACTATTGAAAAGTAAAAAACAATTCTGGTTTTAAAATTTCTGTTCCTATGTTTTGTAAAGTTTCAGGTTTGATAAGAGAAAGGAAAGAAACTTACTGTTTTTCAATTTATGACTGACATTCCATTTCCTTCCAGAAAACAAGTACAGAGGAATGTCTGACAGGACACGACAGGCTTCATCTATTTGATGCACGTGGATGTGTAAGGAAAAGTGAGACATTATTCAAACCAACTGTGTCTGGCTTGTCAAACCAATGTCATTTCTTCACGGGAAGGAAAATACTGCAAAACTGGCAACATTGCGGTTTGTGGGTATTTTAAAGTATTTTGAATAGCAACAAATTGGGACGTAACTGCACGATACATATATATATATGCCGGAAACCATTACGTGTGTCCTAGTGTCAAAATTGATGGCATTCAGTGAAACAGAACGAAGCCCTAGTTTGTGTACATGGATTTAATCCTTTAGCAAGATAAAAGTCAATGGCATCTCCTGGAGACTGCAGTGAGAACATTTGTCAGAGGTGTGCATCTCCGACGAATCCAAAGCATTATATACGTCCTTGGCGGGGATTTGAGATTTATAAATTGTCTGTAACAACCAACTGCGGTTTTACAAAACGGCATAGTCATCATTTGTAAAGAACTGAAGTTCTAATTGTTTTAAAGATTTGGTTTTTCAAATATCGGGTTGTAAGCAGTCAGTATGGACATCACACTGTCAGGAGCTAGTGACGAGATGGTGAGAGTTCCTGAATGCTCAGGATGAACAGTCCAGTACATCGAAAACGTTGTAAATTATAAATCAGTGTACAGTTGTGTTGGTAAGGATGGGACGGCAAGTCGTGACAATATTGATTTTAAGTGAAGTTAATTCATGCGGACTTACGTACAAGTCTCTGAGACCGCTTGACTCCACAGTTTCTCAGTTGCTACGGAGATCTGTCTCAAAGAAATTCGACAGAAATTTCCCACAAATATCTTCCCTGCAAGTCACTTTAACCCTTTTAACGTCGAGTTAAATCCCATCTGCCTTTTGCTAGCATTATTCGTAGCTCACCATATTCTCCACATTAGCAGGTAAAGGATTAAGTTCATACATGTTTATCTGATTATCCTCGTGGTTTATGCTACATAAAAGTTGATCCTTTACACTTCTCTAGCGTGTGACCCAGGTAAAGTAGGTGAAAATGAGGAACAAAATATGACGGTCAAGTGCGACTCCAGGTTTCAGTTGGAAATGTCCGATCTAGGAATGAAAGCTCGGACGAAAGTTTCGGAGATATAGGACAAACTATGTTATTGGCGTACACCTGGATAATATACAAACCGGATTTTATGGTTGTTTAGGTATTTTTATATTGAAACATTTTGGAAGTTTTGAGCAAAACATGGCCTGGCCTTGCAGCATGGTCACCGACCACTGGGCGCCACGGTTTATTTCATACTCCGACTTCTAAAGTATAACGGTCGGTGGGGTGGAGACCAGCGTTATCATTCCTATACACAGACAAGAGATGCAATGTGCGTGTAACGTAACATTGAGGCACGTTCATGCAACCATTGTTGCAGTGGAAAAGCTACAAGTACTACATATTCTGAGTGTGTGTCTGTAACCGTATTTATCCGGTAGGCCAAGCGCATACATCGTAATGTATCATCTGTGGCCTGTCCGGATCTGCCACATTCTGCACATTATCTCATTAAGGGTACGACTTTAGAGAAAATTTTACCGAATATAAAATGTGTGTTTTGATTTTCTCTACATCTTTCGTCTAAAATACATCTTATTCTAAGAACAATTCAGCCAGATATGGTCACAAATGTACATACGACGTCGTGTAAGTAGCCGTTATTTTTGTCAGGTTGTAATGAAACTTGAACTTTCTCCACACATTTTCGAAAAATACTCGAATATCAAACTTCACAAAAATCCGCCTAGTGGGATAGTATTTGTTCCATGCGGACTGAAGGACACAGGGGGAACAGGCGGACAGAATGACGATGCTAATAGTCACTTCCTGCAAATATACGAACGCGCCAAAATACCATTAAAAATAATACAAATTTATTTCCCGTTTTGCACCAATGGAATTCATAAACGCATGCCCGCGATTTTCCACGTTGTGTAGCGAATTTCAAAATCCGTCAAATGGGGTATTTCGTAGGAATTCGAGTTGTATGGTTGCTCCGCACCAGATTTTTAAATTAGCGTTTTTGACGAGCTTGAATATCCCTCTTTTCCCAGACTCTGCTCTTCGAGCTCCTGGCAGACAGCACGGACATTCGAGGTACAAATTCAAAAGACTAACACAACACACCGACAATGGCGTATAGTGCGGTTCAACAAATGAGCAATTACAAATTACGTATGACTGAACTACAATTACGTGTCTGGCACCAACGGGGCAGCACAGTCATATTCACGAAATTAATAACCGACGTCGGTAAACAGAAACATTAGCAAAGACGCCGCGTGACCATAAATTACAGGTACTGTGACTCCTTGGTTCACCAACACATTAGCTGATCAGCGTCCAGACGGCATGTGACCCGCCATATTCCTCGCTCTGTGTAAAGTAACTGCAGACATGTCTCCCATCACCTGGTGGACGGTTTACTGTCACTGAACGGTCCAGCACATTTGCGTTTACAGCTCACTGATTACAAAATTGTCCATTGTGCCCATGACGATTTTGTGTTTCTTACCATTGACATGTTTAGCAGCGATTCTTCCCTAAAAGTCACTGATTTCTTTGTAATACAGCAAAACTCTGTACTTTATAAGAAAGGAACTAATCCCTACATGTGGATATATGTATGTATGTCGGTTTCAAAACGTCGTTCTATGTTGTCCGACACCTAGACTCCATTGCTTTTCACTGGCCTTCATTTAGGTTTCTTTCGTTCATGGCCTTCCTTATACCTTCCATCCAATTTATCTCCTGTCTTCCTCGTGCTATCTTTTGTTTCGGCATCCACTTCTTTTCTATTTTGGGCAATCTTCCTTCTGCCATTCTTTGAACATGGCCGTACTATGTAAGCTGGTTCTGTTCAATTCCTTTTATAATCGATTCCTCTAATCCAATGTGTTGTCTTATAGTTACGTTTCTAATTCTTTCTTTTCTCGATATTCTAGAGGATCTCCTCAGGATACGTGGATATATACATATATATATATATATATATATATATATATATAGGTACATAGATACTTTATATGAATTCAGTTTCAAAATTTAGTTATTACAAGTACAGTCGAACTGGTAATAACGCCATAAAAGGGACTGAATATGTTGTGTTGTTGTAGAAGAGTGTCGTTCTAACCGAGGAGCATAATATTACGGTTAACAGAGAGGAATTAATTGGTACCACGGGGTATCTGACACTGTAGACGAGGTGTCACATAAACCGATATCGTTATAAACGGGTTCGACTGTTTATAAGTTTTTCTAACAACTCATTCGCAGTTCCGTTTTAATTAAATAAGGTCAAAAATGATGAAGGGTTCTTGGAAGCACGGTAATGAATTATCGGGTCCCAAAATAGACGCGAAATTCCTTTATTGGCTGAGCAACGAATAGATTTGCAAGGGCGGTAATCAATTATTTTTTTATCCCACCGCGTCTTGAATCAACTCACTGAGCTTCTACGCATTCAGTAGATTTATTGTAATAAAATCTTTGGTTCCAGGTAAAGTCCTTTTGTAATGGAACTAATACAACAAAGCGCACATACTGGTGATTAGTTCGGTCTGTTGCACTTCATACGTTTTACAGAAATATCTGTGCTCCGGCAGTTGCCTGAGTTTGTCAAATTTCTATTCCTGCGATCCTAGTAATATCACCTCAGCTGCTTTTAGTCGCAAAAGCTGTTCCAGACCAATCTCCACGCCGTCAAAGGCGTCAATAGTTTTCCTCCATTCCCTTTGCCATTTTCCTTCTGGGTGCTTTGTAACAGCCAAAGGACGGTGCGTTAATAATTCGTTCAGTTGTTGTCGTTTTGGCAAGTTCACTTGCTTTTTTATTTCCTAGTAGACCGTCATATCCACTGGAAACCACATTTTCTGTTTCACGGAGTTAAAGTGACAACACTCCAAATTACAGCAGCAGCAGCAGCAGTGAAGCCAGAAAGCCTCATACTTTAATGCTTCTCCTTGAGACACTTGAAGCAAAACACTGGCCCGAAAACAGGTTCACACTACCTCAAATTTTCGTGGTTCCCTTTTGTACCGCCAGGCAGGGCCGCTGAGAGCGGGTTCGGGCCCCGGTGATACAACTTTCTGGGTGTCCCAGTACGGGCGGACCGGCTAAAAATAAAAAAAATGTGCAACATATTCGAACCCCAGTAATTTGCACCGGCTTCCTTCCCCTCTCGTCTCCACAGGATACCCGGATAAAGCCATAGAACAGAACACACACACAAACACACACACAAACACACACACAAACACACAAGCCCGCTTTCGTCATAATTTATTACTCACAACCATTCTGCCATTTTTCTTCGGCCCTACACTATTCACAGCATGAAGATACAATTTAAGAGGCAGATGCAATATGCAGTTTGCCTGACGGCCATGCGGCACCTCATCCGTCATTCTTCAGTCATTAAGGGGCCTGAGGCCTTCATTGATTTGCGGTCGTCTGTAGCCACTCATTCATCTTGATTACCATCATATTGTAATTTTTAAATTAAGTGTACAGGATCTGTCATTAAACATTATTTTAATTTCAAATAATGAAGAAAGTTTACGTGTTTCAAGTTTAGCATTGAAAATTTTTCACGCAACTTTGAAACTACAAATTTCGACATAAAGGCTGGGAATAATACTGAACTCACCTTCCACTTCATCCAGTCTAACCCCATGGCTTGACGCTGGTGTTCTGATAGCGTCATATTCAACGGCTTAAACTCTGCAGATGCTGAAAGAGAGTCTTTTGTTGTGAAATGGCCTTACAATAATGTCAAGGTGCATCCCATTTATATCAGTACTCTGCTGGAATGTGTTTATTCTGTGACGAAGCCGACATTTTAGGCTACACACAACTCCGGAACATTGTATCTCCATTAAATGCTTCCTTCCCGTTTTAATGCGGGTTTTTTTTTAAATTGGGAGTCCCGTTTTTTGTCATTGATATGAACAAGTAAAATGATTATCAACACAACCATATTTACTAGCCAATAAAATCATCTAACTGAGCAGGTGAAGATGACTTAATTTAGGTCGAAACATGTAGTTCGTATGTCTCCTACAAGCCGTACATTTTGACACGTGACATCTCATTCTTTGTCAGCGATATTAATAAGTACAATCAATATGAGTGCCAACACGACTGTCTTTATTAGACAATATATTCTATTTGTCTGATCGAGCAACATGCTTCAACCTGTATCAGGTCATCTGCAGGCTCTTAATTTAAAAAAGCAAACTGTGGAAGATAATATACAATTAATCGTCACTCACTCATACAATTATTGGAAATGAGTAGAACAAAGTAAAAGTATGCAAAATAGAGTAATATTAAATAGAATAAAACAGAACAATATATGTTAATCAGAGGTACTAGATCAATTATTTACCAGTTACATTCTGTCTATTAATCTAAGTGTGAAAAGCATCAGTATTAGTTTACATAGGAATTCATAAGTTATACTTTTAATCCAGATATCGGAATTCCTTTCTTCTACGCATAATTTTAGTCCCTAGTAAGCAGAATTTTCAGCTTGGATGAATTAATGTGACATATGATCCTGTTCACGGTTGTACTTATATTACCTATAATATATATAATGATGATGTTATATAAACCACCCACATTTAGGAGATTCGATTATTTAAACGCCGGTCCCAGTGGCCGCGCGGTCTAAGTCGTAGGTCTACGACCGCTCGCCCGCTGAGATTTGGGTTGAATCCCGCCAGGGGCATGGATGTTTGTTGTGAGTGTTGTGTGTTGCCAGGTAGAGGTCTCTGCGACGAACTGGTCATTCGTCCAGAGGAGTCCTACCGACTGTGGTGCGTCGTTACGTGTGATCTAGAAACCTCGTGAATGAGGAGGCCCTGGCCCACGGGGGGCTGTTGCGCCAAATAAAAAAATTACGTATTCAGTACTTTTCAATACTGCACTTCTGCTCTCTGTGTAGGTCAACCTTGTATGCATCATGCGATGAGAGTAACCTTTTTTTTTAATGTAAAAGTACTGATCGTAATCGTTAGTATTATTACCAATAATCGGTTATTAATTATTATTATTAATTGGTTAATTCGTTGGACAAGTCTTAGTCATATTATTGTCTGTTTGTTAGGCATGTAGCTACATATTTGTTTATTTGGATATGCAGGTGATTACTTGGTTAAATCGCCAACCTAAACTTTAGTTACAGAATCTGTTTAATAAAGTAGCCTTTAATTTTAGATTTGTTAGTTCAGATCATCGGTCTTACTGGATGTTACGCAGCATAGACTGGTAGTTAGACGCGTCTGGACTGTTAGACTGTTGAAGGTAGGACCGCTAAGTTGTCCTGAAGCGCTGGTAACTATCCACCAATCTAGGTTGCATAACATCCCGGAAGAGGGAAGATCTCATTTACATTGCGGTGTAAGCCTGAAATCACGATATGTGATTTACATAAGTAAATTTTATGTTTATGGTTCCGTGCATCGTTGATCTATATTAATAACTGTCCAACGAGATGCAACACAAAGCAGTCTATTTATTATTCTGGAAGTTCACTCTACATGTTTCGGATGTCAACCACACCCATCGTCAGGAGTACACAAACTGTAACTACAGTCTCCTGTACTGGTCTTACCTCCCTCCAACGTGGCCAAGCTAGCTTGTCTACGTTGCACGTAGGTGCACAAAAAATATGACCAGTACCGGAGACTGTAGTTACAGTTTTGTGTACTCCTGACGATGGGTGTGAATGACACCCGAAACATGTAGAGTGAACTTGCAAAATAATAAATAGACTGCTTCGTGTTACATCTCGTTGGTCAATTATTAATATTACTTAAGTAAAGTTTATGTCAGTTAGGTACATATTGTTGGCTGGACGACACCTGGTATTAATACTTCCATATTTAGCTAGCCGGAGGTTTGGATTAATAGTAGTAGATTTTGGTATTTAGCTGACTTTTTGCCGTGCGATTCGAAAGGCATGTATTGTACAATAATTTTTATTTTGGTGGTGCCAGGCTCAACAGTTGACTAGTTTATAGCTGGGTTAGTTAGGTCGTTAGTCGTCTGACATGTCAGTTAATTAGTAAGGCGTATGACCATATGGTAACTTAGACAGGTGGTGGAGAGATACTTCGGTCAGTTAGACAGGAACATGCTGAAGTATTAAGTGGGTTAAGTAGGTATCTAATTGCTTGATATATCGTCAGGTACCTTCTGGCTGGTTTGATGGGAAACTTGGTAAATAACTCATTAGTTTATTGGACGGTTATTGAGTCATTGTGGGCCCGGATTACGTAGTTGGTATAGCGACTGGCTACGGGATGGGCGGTCCGGGAATCGAATCCCGATGGGAGGCGAGATTTTCTACGACCATCGAGACTGGCCCTGGAGTCCACCCAGCCTCTTATACGATGTGTACCGCGTATCTTTCCCGGTGGAAAAGCGGCCGAGGTTAAAGAAAGAGTAGAGCTCTAGCTCTACAAACCCCGTGGGCCTTCATGGCACGTTACAGGGTGAACTTTAATTTTACTTTTCTGCTTTTGTCATTGGTACGTTGACAGCCTGATTAGTTACATATTTGGTTAGGAGGTTACTGTGGTCAACAGTTGGCTAGTTGTGTGTTGTATCAATTAGGTGGTCGGTGCGGCAGGTTCATCGGTTAGCTGGTCACATGACCTAATCACCTGCTCTGTTACCGTTCGTGGTAGTATTCAGCGGGACTTCCGCATAATTACGACATACCTTGGGATTTTGTGCGCGAGTTTGAGAGAGGGCCCCACTCCCACCTGGCAGGCGCAGTGCTACACCGCACTTTCTTTGTGACGAACCAAGAGTGGCGTCTGCGTCTCGGCGTTCTGCGTTTGAGTGGCCGTCGTTACTGTCTGGTGGCTGACTGGAGCGTGCTGCCATCTCACAGGCTGCGCTTCAAACCGCACTGTCTCCTAATTACACAGACAAGGTGAGATCTGTAATTGCATCATCTCGAATAATGAAAGGTGGAAATAACCTACGTCCAATAAAGTTTATCACCACAAACGGCACTGCAGGAAACAAGTTTCATCGTTCGGTCTACCTGCAGGAGTAAAAGATGGGAGTTGTGAGCTGGCTGAAAACTACCCCGAGCTCCCTAATATTTTGAGCCTTGTATTACGTTACTGCAACAAGTTTTTGTATAATAAACTTTGATAGGACTTGGTCACCATTGATGTTGTAAAATACGTAAAAGGTACTACGTCTAACAGAGGTATCAGGCAAAGTCCGTACCGTATTGTCAACAGCATTTAGAGAGTATATTTACCTCTAAGTACTACAGTCTTACTTTAAAGCAATGCCTGGAAATGTTGATGGAAATAAGTTTCCGAACATTCTGCGTTACTGTAAACAAAACATTCTGAAAGTCTTCAAGCGATCATAATTAGAACCTTTAACAGAAACCTGTATAATCGGGAACGTGAAAACGTCAGACGGGAGAAACTCTAGGCAAGTGCAGTGTATTTTACATCACCGACGCGCGTTTCTTTAACAAAAATTACTCTATCGAAAGTTCCGTCTAGAAAGGAGCACAGTCGTGATGCGAAACCTACTTCTTCGGCCAATGATTTGTTTGCATTCGAAAAATGCGAGATCTTAAGATTTCCTGCATTGAAAGGGAGAATATTTAAATATTTGGTTGGCTTCTTTGAAGGAACAAATTCATAATAAATGTTCACTCTGAAAACAAAGTCAGGTATGTTGAGCATGGCTTCGACCTTTGATTTTAAAATCGAGTAATTTCGCGGTTTCAAGATATCCCAGCCTTTCGACTGAATATTTTCCACTGTTTTTTTTTCCTGGATAGTAACAACGAATTGACATCTCACTAAAAATAACTAATTTTTTAACTGTGAACGAATTTAATTTCACCACATTACTTAATGAACACAACAGTGACCTAACGAAACACTTACTGCAGCCATAGAACAAACCTTACCCTATCGACCGTCTTGTACAAAACAGAGAAGTCATATAGACAAGTGAACTAACGCGCTCCAACTGGTCAGTCATGTTACTGGTCGTACAGAAGCCGTTGATTTATGAGAACGTTACGGTCAAGGGTTGAAGCTAGAGAATCCTTACATAAGGCACGTGGCACGTTTTAGTGGTTTTCGATTAACGAAACAGAGCTTGAAGACAAGCATTTGAACTGTAATGTTAATGTGATGAAAATAAAATTGGTTTAAAATTTCAAATATTGCTAGGTTGTGTTGCTATTTGTGACGGGAATTTGAGTGGAGAAGAAGAAAGTTAACTGTTAAACTATAACTTTAAAAAAAGACCCTATATACCAATAATATCATACTTATAGAATGAATAAATATAGAAATATACCTTATTATGATTTCAAAAGTTGGAGAATGTAGACGTGTTCTGAAGAATAGTGGCTTTTTGAGGAAGTTTGAGGAAAGAGAGAACTGAGTGCTTCCATCCATCCATCCAGCCAGCCATAAACACACTCACGCACACACTCATCTCTCTGTCTTGTCTACCTATCTGTCTGTCTGTTTATACATATTATGTGTAGTGAGCTATCTATGTTTTAGTACGTGTAGCGTAGGTTTCAAAATACATGGTGCTTCCTGTGACAAAGGAGACAAGCTGTGAAACTTATCCAAAGAGCGAAAATAATGTAATTCCAGAATACAGAGTAATATTACACAAAACTGATATCATTCATGGGGTACAGGGATTCTGTTTCGAGATTTTGGAGCTGGGATCTCATTTCTACCGACATCCTGAGTGAAACAAAATCTGGCAAATATAAATACAGGATGTTAATCTGGTTTACGAACGACAAATGACGAGCATTATTTGTTGTAAATACGTGACAAATTAAGTGGTGAACTTACTGTGCTTGCTGTTCTGGAGTAGTGTGGAATATTCCCATAGCTTACAGACTTGGGAGGCTGGGTTTCTACACTAAACGACCTCCCTCCAGAATCTACACTAAGTTTGTCGTATGAGTTGTACTCCACACTGGGATATTCCAAATCTGTAAACACAAAAACAACAACTCTGTACTTGACACAGGCAAGGACTACTAGACTATGAGGCAGGGGACGGCACACACTGCTGGCAGCTTATAAACAACGTAAGGCCTTGGATAGTTTATCATATACTGAAGGTTCGAATCCTGTTTGCACCGTCTTTCCTGTTTGCGGCTTTCTGTGTTGTAACGTCATGTACAGGCATAGAACAGCACAATCAGTTGATATTGTGACTAATGAGCTACAATAAATGTCCTCATTCATGTCTCATAATTAATCCAGAATCGGTAATATCCAGATTGCCTGATAAATGGATGTCGATAAGAGCAAGTTCATGCTTTTCTTGGGGGCTTCTCATTTTGAATAAGGCAGAGAATTTCGTGTCCATCGCAAATTCATTCAGCGTAATTTTGGATAAGGCGTGAACACATTTTACAAGAAAAAAATTGATTACCCTTCATACCTTTACCTCAGTACACGGGCTACCATGGGCGTGTCTTTACTTTTGAAAAGCATAGTCAAAATATTCATCGATTTCATACAGGAAAGAGCAAAATATTAATAAGGTGGTGCACAATCTTGATCGAAAATAAGAGGTACGTCTAAATGACTTGTTACACTTTGATCTACCTAAATACTGGAACGAGAATTTCAATTTACCCACTACTGTGGCAATAAAACCATTATTTAAATAAATTCTGATACAAACGTTGTCTGCTGGATTTAATAAATAGAGGCTTTAGTGTAGATCCTAATATTTATAGAAACTAAAACACCCGGAAGTGTTGTAATGCAGTGTTGATGTCAGCATTCCGTCTGGTATTGCTTTAGTAAAGGGCAGTGGGTGGGGATAACCTATCAACACACAACACACACACTTTTAAAATGTGATGCCGCTTGCACTTCTGCATAGAAAGTGGAACTATTTATTTATTTGCTGCAAACCTGTGCGAATTAAAAGCAGCGCTACACTTACTTCCCCTCTCTTTTTATCAAATACTTAACACACAAAAACATCAACAGCAGCTGAGCACAATTTTTGCACCTGTCATATTTGTTCTTTCAAACCCCACGCAAGCAGTGAAATATTTTTGAGAAGAGTGGCGAAGGTGGTTTTCAGATTTGCATAACTGAAGCTACAATCTAATCATCACATTAAAATGTAAGGTTTCCAATTTCAATGCACTGAAATATATCCATTAGTTTTGGTAGTGTAAATATGAACACACATGACCTCCCTATTTGAAGTAAAATTTAGGCATCGTATGCAAACAACACGACAATACGTCACTCCGGTTTCAGCTAAATCATGCATGATGCTATTACTGACTCAGCTAGCGTCTCACCTGTTGTGTGTGGTATGACGTCGGGGTTTCTGTCGTCCATTTCCTCTGCAGTGACTACGACGGGACCCTTGACACCTTGCAGAGACACAGTCAACAAATTCCCCGTGCTGGCTGTTGACACTTTGGCTCCAGTCTCTGTGACGGACTCCGGTGAACCTGTGCTAGTGTGCTGGTCATCGTCGTCCTGCTCGAAACAATCACCACACATGCCGCCTCGCACACGGAGGGTGACCACTGCTGCCAACCCCACCACTCCGAGTGTTACCACAATACCTGCCAGCACCCACAGGACTGGAGTGACCTGGGGAAATGCTGGGAAAGAAGTGGCCGCTGCCACACAGCAGTGAATTAAAATTCATGTTTACAAAATGGTATATTCATCATAAACCTGCCTCCTGCTTTAGAGATATTAGTAATTACAAGGTATGCACGTGACCAAGTGCGACTGAGAAGGAATCCCCCAGTATCATTTCAGACTGTCCTGCACTTGTATGTCTAAACTCTCTTTTTATTTGTTTGTTAAAATTCTTCGACCGATTAGGGAAAATTTAAATGACCCTCCCTCCGTGTATTCAGTGGGAATTTTTAAAATCACATTAAATTTCGCATATTCATCTAAACGCAGAAACGAAACACCAAAAAAATTCTGAGGACGTAAGCGGAAAATGTCGGGTCTGAAAGTTCTTTCGAACCTGCCACTGTATGCACAGTTATATCATTTGTCTTCTGTTGCTAATTAAATCACGTCTGATGAGAAGCTGGTGCCTACTGAACTGTAAATTAAATTATTATCTGTGGAGTATTTAGACTGACCACATAAGCACACTTCACATTGTCCACACCTTGTTACGTGTTTTGTATATTTCACAAAATTAACAGCGATCATTGCTGTACACAATATTAGACGTTCTGCCTTGGTTATCGAGACGCAGTGTCATTTCCAAAAGTAAAGCACTGAAATTCTAAAAATTATTTAGACACAACACGCGTTTTAAAGTACCTTTGCATGCTAAGAAATTTTCTACGTCTTGTTTTTGTTTAATGAACAGTAAATGTATTTGTGCTGAGGCACGAAAAGTGAGAACACACTGATTTAGTAATATCTAATACCGTAGTATATAACTTCCTTCTTTCTAATAAAATTCTTTCATCCCATAATGTGCGGAACGGCATTTAAATGGCACATGGGTGGGAGTTTCATTAACAAACCTGGTCGGTATTGGTATACCAATAAACTGAAAATAATTTTAATAAAAATGTTTTCACATGAACAAAAGTAAATGGCTTAATATTTATCATATGACCTTGGTCTAATGTAACGCTACTTTTTCTAATGGTAAGAGTTGAAAGTGGAGCCATTAGCATGACAAAACGCGTGTTTCAAATTCACCTAACATTCAACTACTCATATATTCTGTGCATTAATTGCTGAGTATATCGCAGGTAAAATCAACGATAACATTTGACCAATGGTTTTAACATACAAGGTGGTATATACTTACGAAGAGATTAATGGGAAATATTCATGTATGTTAGAAAAGTACTTTCGTATTCTCTGCATGCAAGCACGCGATGATTGTTCAATAGGCCCACTTTCAAAAAGATGAAAAATTTTCTTCATTCAGGAACCCACTAATCAGTCATACGTTTGGAAGCTTTCACAGCGACAAAATTCAGAAAATTCTTCTCGGGCTGACAAAGGAGGGGTTCACATCAAACGACTTATCGGAGATAGACTGGGTAAACCTTCATCAGAGTAATGATAGGTCACGCATGCTCGTCGCGTACCTTACAGCCTGCAGATTTCAGAGGCCTTACGTTGAACATGTAAACTGGGGAGTGAAATTTTGTTTTGTTGACCGTGCATCACTCTATAATCTTTTTCAAATGAAGCCAACTAGGTGCACACAACTTCTTAGTATATTTATTTCAACTTCTCTACATGTTTCGGGCAACTATGTGCCCATCATCAGGAGAACTTACTGTATCTAAGCGACACTGGTATTTTTCGCTCTGTGTGGGTGGCCGTCTGGTCTGCACTTAGAGATGAAGTTTGCTGTAAAGACTTACAAAAAGTGTGCCACTTTGCCACCATCGTGCTTTGTGCGACATTCTACAAGCAGCTGTTTCCCTTATTTTTAAAATTTCACTGTGTTATGAATGTTGCAGTCTTTCTTTGGGCGATTCCCTGGCGTCTGAATTTTATGTGCCGACGTTTCGAAACAATGTCTTTTCCAACTTCGTGAGTGGTGTAAAATCCAGATGCTGAGCTCTCGTCCGGAAGAAAGACAACAAGATATTTCCGTTCCAAAAACCACTCAGTGTGTTAGTGTGGTGCGTATCACACATTTTCCAAGGGTCGTATTTTTCTCTAAAACATTCAAATAACCGAAGTACGTAAAAAATTAGTAGGATTAATATCACATGTTGCGCTATGTGAACACTTGATTTTAAAAACAAGTAGTGAATAAATTTTAAAATGTCTGTATCCTCGAGTACTTTGTAACATTACGTTTCCAAGTGACAGGATGTTAAATCAATTGTTCGGCAGAATGCTGAAGGTGTGGGAGGGAGAAGGGTGACGAAGCGTGGGAGGCGTATTACGTTGTTCGAGTTCTGTAAGTAAGTTGGGGGAAGTACCCATGCGCCTTCAGTATTAGTTATACAGCATATGCACTGTAACTTCATTCGTAGTTTGGTATGTTCTCTCCCCACATGGGGAGCTTTCCCTATCACATTCTAACACAGTACACTCGGTAGGACTCCTCTGGACGAGTGATCAGCCCGACGCAGAGACTACCTCATAACACTCACAAGAGACTGACATCCATGCCCCCGGCGGGATTCGAAACAGCAATCCCAGCAAGCGAGCGGCCGCAGACCTACGCCTAAGGTCTCATTCAAACTGCAAGCCGAGCCGAGCCGAACCGAACCGATTCGGCTTGGAAAACAAATCTACGTTATGAAATGGAAGCATTCACACTGCACGCCGAACCGAGCCGAGTCGAACCGGACCGAGCCTGACCGAGCGTGTTCACTGGCTGATGTTTGTTTTTACTCGCCAGCCGACGACCGATTCTGTTGCGCAATAGGTCTAACTTCCTGCGGTTGTAGTGCGTGTTTTTTGTTTACAATGAGAGCAAATAGGCCTACATTGGATTGCGAAGTTTTAATCAATGCGGTGCATTTAAGACCGGCTTTGTGGGAACAAAGTGACAAAAACTATCAAAACAGAGACCTTAAACTAAAACTGTGGGAAGACGTGGCTGCTGAATGTGACTGTCTTGTAAGCAAAAATATTATTTTTTTATTTATTGATTGCAATTCAGTCATGTCATGTGTTGAGGGAATAATACAAAAGTAAATTACGATTCATTATCATTTATTAGACATAGTACACGACCATAACGCATAATTTCGTCACTGTCTGTTACACATTCGTCTGCACTGTTATAATGAATGTCCGTTTTCAGGCAGTCGACCCACATCACTATTGAAATAGACAGTTAATGCATCTCCTACCCTTCTTGCCCTTATATCTGATCTGTTATTAGATCGCGTGACCTAACGTTCAGGTTCATCAAGACTGGTATTGAATGAATCTTCTTGGTTTTGTAATTCCAAGAGAGATGCCTCATCTACACCTTCTCTGTCTGTGACTGTGTTGTGCAAAACACGTATACATTTTACAATCCTGTCCGCCATATTAGGAGATGTTTCGATAGGCTTGTTTAATATTCTCCATTTACCTGCAAGTATTCCAAAGGCACTCTCAACTACTCTCCTACCCCTGCTTTGACGGTAATTAAAGAGTCTCCGAGACTCAGTAAGCTGTCTTCTGGGATATGGTCTCATAAGGTAACTAAGCAACGGATATGCTTCAGCCCCTAGTATCACAAACGGCAGTTCCACATCTGATAGTGGTAGTTTCCTAGCATTAGGCATATTTAAATTATTGCTGCTTAGAAACTGATACAGCGAACTGTGACGAAAAATCTCACCATCTGATTGCTTTCCATAAGTACCAACATCAATGGCAATAAATCTATACCGGGCATCAGCAAGCCCTTGAGGCACAATAGAGTAGTAATGCTTATAGTTGTAGTACAAGCTGCCTGAATTTGATGGACATTTCAGCCGTATATGTTTTCCATCAATACAGCCTACATAGCTCGGAAAATTTCACATAATATAGAACTCGTTTGATGTCGCAAGTAGCATTTCTGTTGTAGGTACAGGCATAAGAAGAGAGGCCATAGTTTTCCAAATAGGTTCACAAACCCCTTTGATTATGTAATGGACAACAGAAATTCCAAGTCTGAAGGAATCTGCCAGGGCTGCATAAGACGCACCCTTTGACAAAAACCTGCAATTATACACGCAGTGAAAACGCATTCCCATAATTTTTATTTTACAGGCAAAAATGTGAAGGACGAATGGAAACAACTCAGGGACAACTTCTGTGCAGAACTCAACAGAATGAATGCAAATAAATCCGGAGATCCTGGTTTATCTCCCAGCAAAAGGGAGTCTCAGTGGAGGTGGTTTAAGATGTTACTTTTTTTTTAAAAGTACTTCGAATGTTAGAAAAATGGAAAGCAACATGCAATTTCAATTTAAGCAACTTGATCGGGAATCAACAGATCCTGAAAAAGACAGCTGCACTAGTATTGACGACGATTTCGTTGCTGAATGCTCTTCTGCTGACAATTCAATACACACACCA
>Ga0131853_10003851_pt1 | contig 26938 bp, 11 predicted proteins | sample TergutLab28metaG_FD_92764 | JGI IMG/M metagenome (GOLD analysis project Ga0131853, IMG submission 92764) | Labiotermes labralis P1 segment gut microbial communities from Petit-Saut dam, French Guiana - Lab288 P1 (version 2) (version 2) | ecosystem: Host-associated > Arthropoda: Insects >...
AATATTTGGACGAGGGAAATATAGGGAAATATGAAGTAGCACGACGATGTAGGAAATACCGGCACTGTAATGAAAAGCTTCACCTCTTTATTTCTCGCCAAATATTGTTAGGGTGATTAAATTGAGAAGGGCATATATTCTCAATGAATACAAAACATCAAGGCACTTTGAAGACCTAGGGGTAGAGTGGAGGATGGTATTAAAATAGATCGTGTGTATTGAACTTGCTGAGGATGTGATCCAATGAAGCCTCTCATTCTGTTGCGCGGAGCAGCACGTGCTCGGCTGCCCCCACGTGTACTCTTTTCCTGTAGACGTGATGCCTCTGTTACCACAGCCAGCACTGAATTGTAATCACACTGGCTTACTACCTTTTGTTCTCATTCTGTGCGACTTTCCGTGCAGAACTGAACTTAGACGTTAGTCATAACTTCTTTCATATTTTATTGCACTTAGATTACGAAGTGTTGTGGTTTTATGGCTTAGCAGTTAATCGTATTTCAGATGCGCTCAATTACAATTTTCATATTCAGTTGATGTTTTTGGTGTTGCAAGCTTAAAAGTAAATCTGTCCTTTTGCTTAATTAGACACGGAATCTTGAAGACATCTAGGGGGAGTGGAAATAAAGCTCCACGTATTCTTAACCTTGGCACTTTATCTAGATGGGTGGTTAGCGTCACCCCCAGGCCGTTTACTGTCGTAGAGTGAAGACCCAATGCTCACTGGATAGAAAGCTACATTGGCTGCAGAGCCGGGTGAACGCTGAGGAGAAGAAGGAAGTTCTCTGTCCCTGCCGGCCATCGATCCCTGTCCCTCCAGTCGTCACTACAGGCCTACTGACTGAGTTTTTTCTGGCTTATCATATGACTCGTTGCTTGCTAATTTTTGTCGGAATATATCAGGCAAAATATGAACGTAACATTGCCATTTACAATTCTTAGTAACTGTTGCTGGAGATCAGTCAGGCGGTCACTCCATAACGTCGATGCCAGACTGTCTTGCTTCACCTTCTGAAGACCGAAATTCGGAATTTACTTTCTGTTTGATGTGTATTGGACCCGTGCATCATCTTGATAACTGAAGAATAAAATCCAACTGGATGCCACTTATTACTTTATTATGCTTATGTTAGGCTCAACATGTTTCGGACACCATTATGCCCATCATATGGAGCTCACGACGATACCGTTGGTTACCCATAGGCCGTCTGGTTCTCGAGTTGCTGCTGGTTGGAAGTTAAGTGCACTTAACTTCCAACCAGCAGCAATTCGAGAACCAGACGGCCTATGTGGTAACCAACGCTATCGTCGTGAGCTCCAGATGATGGGCATAATGGTGTCCGAAACATGTTGAGCCTAACATAAGCATAATAAAGTAATAAGTGGCATCTAGTTGGATATTATTCTTCAGTTACTTTCTGTTCTCTGTCCTATACTACCAGGAAAACGTGATGACGTCACTTTAAATTATGTTGCAACAGCTTCCCTTTACACCAGTTCTTATTTCGTCATTCATGTTCTCATACTGCAGCTGACATTGCATAATAAGTTACACCAATATATATGCATGTTACACAGTTAAAGTCTAGTGGATGTCGCATGTACGACCCAGTTGCACGCTAAAACTCTGAATTTCACACAATACGTATATATGTTCCGTGTGGCTGTTATAATATTAAACAACGTCTATTTCTCCATAAAACATTCACAGATTGGTCCTTTAATTGAAGCACTGTACTGTCTGTGAGGTACGAACCTATAATTCCGTTCGTTTTTCTTTTTCTTCCGCTTTGTCAAGGATAAGGCCTTTAGGTGAGTCATCTCCGTTGTGTGTGGTTTTGTACAAATAAGGAAAAAGTTTTAATAAGTCACAACACAACTAGTATTGTAGGTATTTTATTTCACTTAAGGTGTCGACACGTTTCGGCCCTTATTTTTGGGCCATCATCAGGTCACAAACATAAATTGAGGTAGCTATACAATGTAAATCATAAAATAAGTTATATAGATCTAAAATTCGACGAGACTTGCATTGTATAGCTTCCTCAATGTACGTTTGTGACCTGATGATGGCCCAAAAATAAAGGCCGAAACATCTCGTCACCTTAAGTGAAATAAAATACCTACAGTACTAGTTGTGTTTTGACTTATTAAAACTTATTTCTTATTTGTACAAGGATAAGGCCATTTGGGCACATTCTGAACATCTTCACCGGCCGGACCATCTTTTTTTTTTTTGTGTGTGTGTCTTCGTGTTTCATTTTCAATTCTGGGCTTATAATTCAACTCCGTCTTGGGAAGTTGCTTGTCTTCCTTCTTTGCGAAGTGATTTCTGTATTTAAGTCTGTATTTCTGAATATCTTATACAACACTGGTTACTCGTAATTGCTTTCTAATTACTTCATTATGTAAACGATCTTTCTTGAGGCACCCGCTGATGTTCCGAGGAAATTCAGTCATTGAGCTCGCAGCTTTCATGTGTCGTCCTCCGTCAGCGTCTAGCTTTCCGATTCAGGTGCTATTTTTTGTTTATTTTTAATTGAATATTCTTTTATATGATTTTCTGCATAATATCTTCTGATAATCCCATTTGTTTTATTCAAATTAATTGCTTCATTTTCCACTTCGACTCTCCACTAATATGAATTTGACGTTCCGATGACCGTGCATCGTGTTATACTCTTGTAATAAAACCAACTAGATGCACTGATTTCTCAAATTTATTTTTGGAATAAAACTCTACATGTTTCGGTCAGTTCCTCTGTCCTTCGTCAGGAGTTTTTCACTGTACACACAGAAAAACCTGTATGACATATACCATTGCTGTGTGTACAGTGAAAAACTCCTGATGATGGACAGAGGAACTTTCCAAAACATGTAGAGTTTTATTCTAAAATTAAATTTGAGAAATTAGTGCATCTAGTTGCTTTTATTACAAGAATCTCCACTAATAGTTTGTGTTTCCAAGACATTTAAACGTACGAGGATCTGAGGTTTCCGAAGTGCTGTTGTTGAGGATTCAGGTCCTCTGGGATATGACGTCAGGTCATTGGCTTCGTGTTTTCAGACGTTTGGAAGGAACTTTTTCCTTCGTATTCAAGTCTTTAACGGTTGAGGGTTCGAAGAAGAACTTGAGACCCTTTAGTCCTGGAAGATGAGGGTACCACGTTCCTTCTAAACGTCTAGCCCAGCGACGCAGCGTCACATAGCAGAACCTCGGGATTTTCATATTCAAATACGTCGCCCTGTTGGTTATGTATTTATTTTCTAGGTCTGGTGATAGTGGTTTTCTTTTCAAGACATTAAAATGTACTGAACTGTTAAATTACACTTTATTTTCCAAATTAGTTTTTCACTTATGCATTTTCTTTTTTAAATATATGTTAACTTTCAGTTGTATGATAATTTGTTTTAGAGAACGTATTTCCATTGATAGGTATTCCGCTTTGCAGATGTGTAATTAAATGTTTTAACCTCTTCAGTTGTATGAGTATGATTACTTCCTACAACTTCTGAACGCAGTAATTCTTCCCTTCAGTGTGTCTGTCTGTGCAATGGATATAGTCGTCTCACATCTTATACTGGCTTTGTGTACAGCACTGTACAATGCTGTCTGCTGTTGTTTCTCAGACGCAGTTTAAACAGCACTGTGTTCGTGCTACAGCACTTTGTAAAACGTAAGTACTTCTAAAGCACTTCTTCTTGCAGTCATATATTACTCCGTTAATTGACAATGTAAATGACAGTGAAGACAGCCAATGCCCTTGTCGTATCCTTCTAGCGATTTTCAGTTTTGAAACTGGATGATCCGAGGTTTGCTTCCCGGTTCGGACAAGATTTTTTCTCTTCTCCAAATCATACCAGACCGGCTTTGTGGTATACTCAACCTCCTGTTTACTGGGTACCGGAATTCTTTTTGATGGGGGTAAAGCGACCGGGCCTGGATTTTACCACTTACCTCCAACCAGCTTCGAGATTAAGAATGTGTGTAATTATGCCTCTATTTTCCGTATGTGCATTCATGTTTTGGAAAGGACAACTTTACCTCTTACCTTTCAACCAAAGAATCATGTGATGTCCGGTACGTACAGGGCCAACACGACAGTAGCATCTACATACAGATTGTATATACGGCCACCACACCGACTGACTTCATGAAAATTGTAGCAACATAATGATTTTAGTCCATTTTATTGTAAATAGTGCAATTTTAATGCTTTAAAGATTTCATAACATTGAGATTTCATGGACTTTAATATGAGAACTTGCATAAAACCTATGTGAAACGTCTTAATTATAAATTGTATTACCAACAGCTGCATTTGTAATACTTGTGTGACTTTGCAAGGTATTTATTACAAGCTCCCTGAGGAAGACACAGTAGTGTTGAAACATGTAGGAGTTTTTTTAACTCATGGTTCCGTACATCACAATTCAATGTGACTTTGCAGTGAATAAATAGCTGCATTTGGGAGTGTTACAGCTTGTGAAATATTTGTGTATTTGTTGGTCATAGTACAAAATAATAAAAGACGAATGGTACTCGTATTAAAATAAAAAAAAATAGTTCTCAGTATAATCTTAGCAACTAACCAACTTAATGCACAGTCTTGTTTTTTAATAAGTTTATTATATTCCTGTACATGTTTCGAGCACTGTTGTGCTCATCATCAGGAGGTCAAATTGTATTATACAGCATCTGGTATCATCACGCTCTGTAGGTGGCCGTCCGGTGCGCAGGTTGCTCACCGGACGGCCACCTACAGAGTGTACCGATACCAGATACTGTATAATACAATTTGACCTGATGATGAGCACAACAGTGCTCGAAACATGTAGAGGAATATAATAAAAAAAGTAAAGCAGTCTCATTACAGACCCGGAGGAGCCCAGAGGGTTCCAGGAAGTTAAGGTTCCCAGATTTCGTGACAACGGGACACAGGATGGTGGTAGTTTGTCAGCCTTACGTACCGGCCGCCTTTACCCCCAGGAAATACTCCTGGTACTCATTTCTGTTAGAGGCTGAGTCGACCCCAGGGCCATAGTGCGATTGGAAGGATTTTATGTCAATGAAAAATCCACTGACACCAGTTGGGATCGAACCAGCGACCAGAGGAATATAATAAACTTATTAAGAAACAAGAATTTTTGCATTAAGTTGGTCAGTTGCTAATATATACTGAGATGCACGGTCAGCAAAACATAAAAAAATAGTTCCCATATTGTTCATTACACCTTGTCCTATGTTTATCATTAAATATTCTGCGACGACCTTATGTGGGTATATAAATTTGGAAGGGTAGATCTTGTGCCATATCAGACCTCTAGCGATGGAGATGGAATCGGCCTCTGGAACGCTGATTTGCTTAAACCACCTGACGCGGCTGTCAAGCCGGGAAGATTTGATTAGAAAGCTCTACAGTCTTCTGTCCACAGACACTTTCATCGACAAATTTACGGTTTCGTTCGTCCACTTCTCTGTATGCTTAACGTCTATGCACAGGCCGGGTGTGGATATTTGCGAAGAATTACGAAGATTTACATAATTTTATGAATTATTTGCTTATTTCTATTGAGCCAACAGCAGTTCGAAGTACTGGGTTCCAACTAGTCACCATTATGGTAAAGTCGTGTTTGTCACCCTCGCAAAAAGTTGTTTTCCGATGTATTTTGAAATAATAAAAGCAAGTGTTTTTAGTGACATTGTTATTTAGCCACCGCGGTACGAAATGATGATTACATTACTGATATGTTCATCGCGTGCGTGGTATCCCGTATTGTTTCTGCCGCAGTCTTGTGAAGCAATACTTTTCCAAGTTACGCACATATCAGCGTGTTTTTGGACTTGTTCTTGGTCGTTCTATCAGCCAGCGAAACCAAATTCTTTTAACCCTTCTTCCACATACACCATTAAAATTAAAAATTACATTGTTTTGCGTTGTGCTCGGAGAAGAGTTGTCGAATGTTCTTCTTGCAACTCGGCGAAGCCTCCGAAAGGCACACGGAGGCTGCTATAACATACAAGTAAGTCACATTTTTCATATCAGTGATCAGGATCTAGTGAAAAGTATAAGAAACTAATTCTGCTGAAGCCAACTGAGAAAATGCCCGAATTGCCTGGAAAATAATCTTAGTAATTAACCAACTAAATGCACAAATTCTTGTTTTATAATAAGTTTATTATAAAACAATCATTTATGCATTAAGTTGGTTAATTACTAAGATTAAGCTGAGATGCACGGTCAGCAAAACATAAAAAAAAATGGCTGGAAAATAATTACCATTTTTAAATCGCACGAACTGGGAAGGTACAGTGACTGACACCTTTGAAATCGTTCTGCTTGTACAATGAAGTCTTTAGTGCAACCATGCTTCGTGCTGATTTGCATGGAAATGTACGGTGGACAGTATAGAAAATCATATAAAATTTTAGTGGCTGAATAATTGGATTTTCTGATTGTCATCTGAGCCCAACTGAATCACGGTTATCGCATCTTTCACAATGACATTTTGTTGTACTGTCAAATAGCCTTAGTTTGTTGCAGTTTTGTTTGCTGGTATAATAAACAAATGCCTAGCCCATAAAGCACCATTCATCTGTTGTCTGTTTGATGTATGGGATCAGAGGAATTGGACGAGCTCCTTCCTCATTTCTTGAGTCGCGAATTGCCGACACGTGTAGGGCGATTGTGCACGAACGTCCTGATGTTGTGTATTTTAGCGTCATGCAACAAAAGTTCCGACGTTTCCTCTACCCACGCTTGTAGGGGAAGCAGTGTTACAGCTACACTTTAGACTTGGCACCAGATGGAGGTGGGCGGCCAGTTTCACTGTCCAGTCGCTTTACCACCGGGAAAGAACTTCGGTCCCCATTCAGTAGGAGTCTGGGTGGAACCTACAGTCGGTCTGGATGTACAGGAGAAGAGATAAATCTCTTTCACCTGCCGGGATTCTAACCCCTGATCATCCGGCCCATAGTTTAGTCTGTATACCGACTGAGCCATCCCGATCCTTCTGCGTCGTATTGCATATCTAAAATGTTAGTAAATGTTTCTGTCAGATGCAACTAATATGTGGCTGGTAATTCATACCACAAATTCTCTTCATGTTTAGGTATTGCCTGCAATCATCTGACGAATATCGTGTTGCAAAGTACGTGTATTGCGGTAGCATCGCATGTATTTCCCTATACAATATGTTAATAATACATCGGTCATAAAAGTAATAAAATATCTGTCAGTGGGATTTCGTTTTTGTGTGGCTACCTTGTTTACTTGTTTATCACACAATATAGTCAAATTGGAATCCATTTTTAGGAACGTTCGCAAAATTGCGAAGAGCGTTATTTGTACATTGGTCCCCTGTTTTTGCTAAGGTTGTCTCCGCTATTAAGACGCTGTTGGTCGTGGTTGGCGTCCTGTGCAGTTACTCCTGTATGTGTTTGAAGGACGTTAGTTGTTGTGGTTGTTGTTGTTGTTGCTGTTGCTGTTGCTGTTATAGATTCTTGCTTTGTCTTATTTTGAATTAGATTAATTTGCTGTTGGATCCAGTAATGTCATCATTCTCGTCTAGTGTAATGGAATGATCGGTTTCACGTTACTCTAACATTATAAATAAGCAACTCTACAATAGAGAAATCAAACTTTGTCAAAAACGAAATCCTAGGGTTATTTATTTTACTATCCTATCATTAATATTTTCTTATATATATCCTAGCGCAGTTATCATCTTACTGATCCCCCAGACCGGAAATTACGGGAGACAACTTGATGACACGTGTTAGGGGAATGTCAGCTGTTTTTTGTTACTTCTGTTTCACCTATCGCTAGTTATCTGCCTGCGTTTCCTGCATCACCTGGTGGTGAGAAAGAGAACCTGTTATACTGCTGACTACATCGTCTGTACCGTTCAAATTGCCACACCTGTGTTTTGTTTCTTTTAACAATGCTTCTTTTTTCTTACTGAAACGTCATTCAATGACATGACATGACATGACATGAAAAGTTGCAAGGTATTCATACCGGTGTTCTTCCAGCAACTATGAATTAAGAAGCACCATATACATATCGGATTTCTGCCGAAACATCGTGCATTGTATTTTCCATGTAGAATTTATGCAAGGGTAACAGGTCTTGGTACGAAATTATAACGCATTTTTTACCGTAATTGCTTCGACCTATACAGAGAGGTCAGCGTGACTTGTGGAATTAGAGCCGTAGTTCACTCAGCAATGTGACTGCTACAATGGAATGCTGCTGGCAAAGTGGAATACTGCCTCATAGGCCCATCTTGTGATGCTATCGCACTGAAGTGCATACTGTAGTCATAAAAACGAGCAGTGAGTTATACATCATTGTCGTATCGTTCCCTGAGCAAACTGAAACTCTTAAGACAGCTGAATGTCTGAAGATAATGGGCGTTACGCTTACTCTGAATTTGTTTCATCTGCTTTTGAATTTCCTGGCTTGAACCGTCTGCGGTTGAAGTTCTGTGATCTTCTTTTGTAAAAGAGTTTCTGAGAAGTGACCAGCATTGTTGGGAACTTAATAGTTTATTGACAAAGGGCGGATAATGTGGCATATTATACAAAAGTAACGTGAATTGAAATCTCACCTTAACTCGTGTGAAGTGGCTCTGTCTTTCCATATATTGATTACCGTCGAATGTGGCAATGAAATACGTAAATTCGTTCAGAATTTTCACATATGCCTCGTCTCCCCTGCCTTTACTTTGAGACATCTTTTAAGAGGATATGATGCAGTCGTTTCGGCTGGTAAATAGTCACGAACGTTTCGGAGGAGGGTAGTACCACTGTTTTTAAACCACAGTAACTGGAGAAGCGGAAATGCTGGTGACTGTTTACTAATCGACACGGCAGCTTTATTATCACCGCTATGATAAGCTCCGATCTCGTAAGATGTAATAAAGAATGTTTTTCAAATACCATCTTATTGCACTATTTATTTACTTGATGAAACACACGTTAAAATACGTACGTCTAATCCATTAAAATTTTTTAATATAGCACTCTACATGTTTCAATCCTTCCGGATCATCATCAGGGAATAAATTTTTCTGTCATGTTGGTTAAGGAGGTAGTCCTTACGAGGCGTAATGGTAAAACCAAAATATGTTTGGGCTGTCGCCACCCGCACTTCTGTACGGGATGGATGGTACTAGTTAATTTCCAGTTGTTTTCGATTGGTAGTACCACTGGAGGGGGAAGGGAGGCAGAATAATCAATTAAATACAGTGCGGAGTTTATGAATGTGTGGAGATTACCTCCATGAACTCCGTAAATTTTTGTTGGCGTGGTGCAGCGACGAAAGACCTATGGATAATACGCCCCAGATCCATGTATTAGGTGTTCAGGTGTGTTCGCGCTGCCGCCGGTTCATTCGTTGGCAGAACGCCTCATAACGCTTTAGATCGCTGAATGGGATTCGAGAACTGGCCGGGTTACAGCGAAAGGAATAAGAAGATCCAATGCTAAGGGGGTTTGACGATGTTGTAGGACAAGGGTCAACAAATTTTCGAAAAAGTGTGATTTCTAGACGCCTAAACGGTGACATGGAGCAAGTTCCATACCTATGACCCAAAAATATTAGGCGCTACTGAAAATTGAGACGTCTGGGGCACCTGGCACCGCGGATTTACCGGGTGTGTGTGTGTGTGTGTGTGTCTAATTGCGTGTGATCTAGGACCCTCAAAAAGAGGCAGTGTAACCCAGATTTGGGCTGTAGCGCCACAACAAAACCAAAATTATTTTTTTGTCACTGATTTGGTATTCAGAGGACCGCCCATCGTGATATATTCTTATAATAAAAGCCAACGAGATGCACTATTTCTCAACTTTATTTTGGTAATGAACTCTACATGTTTCGGACAGACTTACTGTCCAGCATCAGGAGTCTCAACACTGTATTCCCAGCAATAGGTATCTGTCATATTAGTTATGTTTACTGTTTGCTAGCGAGGTCAGGATGTAGTTCTTTACCAAAATAAAGTTGGAAAATGGTGCATCTGGTTGGCTTTTATTATAATAACTCAATGTCACTGCGGCTGCTACCTAAATTCAACTGGAGTAGCTGAATTAGGAAAAACGCGCGCAGTTGATTCGTGTCACCGTTAGGTGTAATTTTGGACACTGCCCTTAATACGAGGGAGTGTCTTCAGTTAACCGACTTTTAAATCAACCTGTATATCCTAGGCTATTTATGCAGCATCCATAAGAACTTAAGAAGCCATCGTTTCGTCCCCCGCATGCACACTGTATGTACCTTGTGATGTACTAAAATCAGTTTCTCTCCTAACACGTCACATCGCCTTACCCCTACGCAAACACTTCTACCGTAAATAGCACGTGAATTCAGTAGAACGTCACGTAATGATCTGCGAGCCAAGGCCATCTCTTATACGCTAGCATTTCCGTCGCCCTATGAAAAATGCATTTGCTTTTATAAGAAACAGATTTTTTACATTCCTGGTACTCATGGGATGAAAATAAAAATAGCTTTTATTGCAGTTGAGATTAGTCTGTGAATGGAATTCGTTGTTGGAAAGCGGCAGTATGTCAGCCATATTAACTGGATGTAAACTGAATTAGAATTGTGTCCTGTTTGCGTAAATACACGTATTTTGACTGTTTGTGTGCGAGGTAGAAGTCGTTGCTGCCGATGACATGGTGTTTCTACTGGTCGGATGGAAACACCAGTTACTTACTTACTTACTTAGTTACTTACTTACGTACTTACTTGCTCCATGGAGCAGAGTCCCTCTTGAGAAGCTAACTGGCTTTCAACTACTCAAGAAACACCAGTTACTTACGTACCTGCTTACTTACTTACATACTTACTTACTTACTTACGTACTTACTTGCTTACTCCATGGAGCAGAGTCCCTCTTGAGAAGCTAACTGGCTTTCAGCTAGTCAAGAAACACCAGTTACTTACTTACCTGCTTACTTACATACTTAACTTACTTAGTTACTTACGTACTTACTTACTTACTTACTTACTTACTCCATGGAGCAGAGTCCTTCTAGAGAAGCTAACTGGCTTTCAACTACTCAAGAAACACCAGTTACTTACTTACCTGCTTACTTACATACTTACTTACTTAGTTACTTACTTACTTACTTACTTACGTACTTACTTGCTTACTTACTTACTCCATGGAGCAGAGTCCCTCTTGAGAAGCTAACTGGCTTTCAGATAGTCAAGAAACACCAGTTACTTACTTACCTGCTTACTTACATATTTACTTACTTAGTTACTTACGTACTTACTTGCTTACTTACTTACTCCATGGAGCAGAGCCCCTCTAGAGAAGTTAACTGGCTTTCAGCTAGTCAAGAAATTCCCCGCATATTATGGAACCCGAAGGTTCATTGCCGCATTCACAGGTGCCTGCCACGTGTCCCTATCCTGAGCCAGCTGGATCCAGTCCATACCCCCACATCCTACTTCCTGAAGATTCATCTTGATATTATCCCATCTAGACCTTGGTCTCCCAACTGGTCTCTTATGGAAAAACCAGTGCCGTTACTTTACGTTACTGTACGTGCCATCTACATTTTGCTTTCAGAGGGTATTTGTTTTGTTTTGTGTGATTCTCAACTAAACAACAATCTTGTTCTTTAAAAAGGCATGAAGCTGTTGTGTTTAGTGTGCTGTAGGAAGTGAACTTTGAAATGTGATTCATCTGTACGGGCTTAAAAGAGGTACAAATGGGGGAATACAAGGAAGGCAGTTAATTTTTACGTGCCAGTTATTTAGAACTAATTATCTTTCTGTCGTGTTGTGTTGGATAACGCAAAGGAAAACAAGAAATTCGCGGTACTCGTTAGAAACATCTCCAACATTAGTGATCCAACGTTTAGGTGACTGTAAGTCAAACGTTACTGGGTAAAAAGTGCGCGTTGTTTAAATGTTTAACGACGATAAAACTGTCAATTATTCAAGGATCCGTCGTTGTGATAATATGAAATGGCAAGAGTGCATTACGATTTGCCATTTCGTGTATTTCCTGTCCTTATTGTTGCGAAATAATTTGCCGAAACATGTAGCGAGGCTGAACTAGTAGTCTAGTGTATACACACGTAACTGAGTTGTGTTAAAACTGGGACTAATACAATATTAACACTGGTTTTCTTGCTAAGTTATTAAAAAAAGGAGAGGAAACGTATACTGTAGGTTGGGGAGTTCGTTTAGTGACTTTGCGTATGTAACTGACCTTCATATTAAGTTACACCAGACCTAATTCACAGCACCATCACATCTGTCCACAGTAATTAACAATACGTGTTGTCGGATGCGACGCCCTGTGTGGTATGATAGATACGCACAAACGTGCGTCGAAAACTCCTGTATTTATCTACCAAACTTTACGGCGTCATACCCCAAAAGACCGCGATCTTAAAAATGTGCTGTCAGACGTACATTAAATCTTGAAAATAAAAACGTGGGCCAATGGGATTACTTGCTTTGTTTGTTTGTTTATGTGTGTCTTTGTGTTCTCCATTTAAAATTCTGACCCATTTGACCGATGGTCATGAAAAGTGGTATGAAAATCACGCCATTGGAATACACCCCAACATCGCTTTGCTCAATAGTAATGATAATTCACTTTAGCTCGTTATTACTAATGCGCTGGTCCAACAGCCGTATGACAAATCACAACAATATAAGGAAAATACGCAAATAGCAAACAACAAATAACACACAGAAAAGAGATAAAAGCAATCCATGTACAGGCTTGTTCAGACCTGGAGGGTTCCAGCAGTTTGAGGCTCCCAGATTTTAAGACAGCACATGAAGGTGGTAAGGTTGTCAGCCCTACGCTCCAGCCGCCTTTACTACAGCTAGGAAATGTTCCTGGTACTCATTTGTGTGAGAGGATGGGTCGACCGCAGGGCAATACTGCGGCCGGAAGAATTATGTCCATAACAGATTCCAATGGCACCTTCGGGAATCGAGCCCGATACCTTCCGACTTGTAGTGCAGTGCCTCAACCCCTATAAAAGAAGTAATAGTAGTAATAAATTATATGATATGTAATATAATAATACTAATACTAGTAATAATGTTTTTTTCTTTTGGTGCTGCGGCCCAACGCGGACTATGGTCTCATTTTTTAGGTTTGTAGATCACACACAACGACGCACCACAGTCGGTATAACTCCTGTAGACTAGTGATCAGCTCGTCGGAGAGACCTTTACCTGACAACACACAACACTCGCAAGAGACAGACATCCATGTCCCCGACGGAATTCGAACCCACAATCTCAGCAGGCGAGCGGCCGCAGACCTACGCCTTAGACCGCGCGGCGACTGGGACTATCATTATTAGTATTGTTTGTACGTAGGATGTTGACGTGTTTTGTGGTTATTTCGTTCCAGATGTCTCACCCAAAAATGGGTTATTAGTTATTAGTTGCTTATTTGTTTTGTTAAGCATGTGGTTAATTAATTATTTAAGTTGTTAGGATAATCATTTGGTTGGCTGTTTATTTAGTTTGGCGCGTAGACAAAAGGTTTGTAGTTTAAAAATCCTGGCTTTACAGTTTTAGAAGGTCATGTTGAAACCTGACCGTGAAATTATCCAACACAAAGGAACTGGAGGAGAGTTCGTCGAACCCTTTCATTACTGGCAGAAACAAGTCCTCCTTCTCTCTCCTGTCCTCTTCTCTGACAGTGAGTCACTTCTTTTGCTTACGTCACAAGAGGGATGTAGCTGACGAGGCACGAACTCGTACAGTGTCGAACGGCACTTCAGACGTCATAAGTGTAGCCCATCATTATTTTCAAGTTTTTTACTCGTTATCTGCTGTTTCTCCCTCATGTTAAAGCAATCCATTTTTCTTCGTATGTCTTGGTTACTTGTAAAGAGGAAGAACTGCCCGTACACGGTAGCTGTGCATCAGATTTTGTATTTTACTGGTAACAGGCTGGTTGCCAATTAACACGCATGAAACCTTTCTAATGTCGTATCGATAAAAGGTAAGCACAGCGAGATGTGTTTTATTAAGTTAACGTTGTATCAATTACTGATCAGCTTTGCCTGGAAAACTTTTAACTTGATATCATTGCTACGGAATGTTTGTTGAAAGGTTTCTGACGAACCTTCAATTAATTATTTGTCACGTTACCTGCGATATATTTTAACATGACGTGTTTGATACAGGATGTTTGTTGAAGAGTTCTCACTCATTCGGTCGAGCAATAAGTTATAATCTTTTATCGAACCCGGAGTCTTCGTTATCATAAGGAAACCCCAACCAAGTCCCTGCCTTAAGCAAATTTACTTATTTACGCCACTAAAACTAAAAAAAAACAAACTCCGTGGCCTTAGTCCGCACGCGAACTATACTGACAGAGCGGCCGCCGCCGGTCGGCGAATTTAGTGCCAACTTTTGCGGATAGATGGATGTCACGTGGTCAGCGCAACGGGTCCCCACAGCCGTTAATCTCTGTTTTCTAGACCTGAAGCCGCTACTTTTTTCATTCAAGTAGCTCCTCACTTCTCTAAATACCTTTGCAGATACCCTCCCATTTTTGCCTCGGTCTTCCGAGTGGTACCTTCGACTGATGCCTCCCGATGAACACAAGACTTGTTTGTGCGTATATTTTCGCCCTTACTTCCTATATATATCCACGCCAGCTGTCTTAACGTAAATCACTCCATAACAGTGACATGTGAAGAGTAAACATTGATAGGGCGGCTTACTTTGTTATTCTGTTTTCGGTTTTGAACTGAAAGTTCTGCTAGAAAACCAAAAAGCAATTTCCGTGTTGAGAGGTTTTAGACTGATAGTGGGTGAGGCGTTGCATACGGCCTAAACTACGGAAAAATCAATCAGTAATTTTACGCCAGTTTTGACTGTGAGACCTTATGGATGGGGACCAGTTGCAAGACCAAGACATGGAAAGGGTGATAATCTTCCTCATACTGAGTATTTTCGAAGGTGGGTAAGAAGGTAAAGCAGTCCCATTACAGACCTGGACAGGCCTAGAGGGTTCCAGAAAGTTAAGGCTCCCAGATTTCGTGACAACGGCACAGGATGGTGGTAAGGTTGTCAGCCTTACGCACCGGCCGCCTTTACCCCCAGGAAATGCTACTGGTACTCATTTCTGTTAGAGGCTGAGTCGACCCCAGGGCCATATTGCGATCGGAAGGATTATGTCAATGAAAAATTCCAATGACACCATCTGGAATCGAACCAGCGACCTTCGGATTTGTAGCACAGCACCTTAGCCACTGTGCTACCGCGGTCCCCTTTCGATGATAGGAGGAAGAATAATTTATGCGCCTTTCTCCGTAGTAATTCAGTGCAGTCAGTGTTGAGATTTGATGAATATGGATCACTTATTAGATTTATGATGTATTGAGGTGACTGTACACAAATGGTAAGGTATGCTGTTCTTCCGTTATGCTGTCTTTATGAATGTCAGCAAGTAATTACTAGGATGAGCAGAGATTGAGAAGCGGAACGTGTGCCTGAGGTGGTATAATAGTAGCGAACCTTCGCCGAAAAAGAAATTTGTACAGATGACAGCACCCCTTGTACATACGGTCCTTCCAGGGGTGAACAGATTTGCCAGAAATCTAGGAGCCACTTCAGAATTCTAGGCACCGCCTAGGTGCACCAAGAAATATCAAGTGCCACCTGAACAAAAATCTGGTCGCCTGGGCTATCTGGGCTTCTTGGCTTTGTGCACCCTGTATTTGTTTTGTGTCACTACAGCCCAAATCGGGCCTAGGCCACCTCGTTCTGGTTTCTGCGTTACACACATTTAGACACACACACACACACACGGACGCACGCACGCACACGCACCCACGCACGCACACACCCACACACACACACACACACACACATACACACTGTAGGACTCCTCTGAATGAGTGATCGGCCCGTCGCAGAGGCCGCCACCTACCCATCAGACAGCAAACAGAACAGATGAGCATCCGCTCTCGCAGCGGAATTGGAATCCTCTAGTCCAGCAGTGACGCGGCCGCAGATCTGCGCCTTAGACCGCAGGGTCACCGGGATCGAACCTTTCGATATTAACCGTCTTAACACCGAGCACGCTGACGTTGCGGTAACGTTCTGGTCCTTCATGTGGCAGGTGTCAGGTTCATATGCCTGCTGTCAAGATAAGATTTATCGTTAGTTTAGTTCATTCAGCATCTGCCAGGATAGTACCTCGAATAGGCCTTGGCTGCTTCCTTCCAAATTCTTTCCAACTAACTACCCACCAATCATCCTATCGTCAACGATATGCAGTCTGAGACAGCATTATCAAATAAACTGCAACACAAAACCTGGCTATTAATGTACTGTTCACATTTTTTCAACTTATTTGGGTTAGATATTTGTGACTAATTTTTTTCTTTATTATTTTCGTTGTTACACCGTGCATGTTGTTGAGTCACTCAATTATTACACCAACTACTGCACATATATAAAGTTTATAAAATTCACATTAAAACGCTCCGACATGTTTCGGTCCTAGGACCATCATCAGGGAGCCGTATCATCCTTGCTAAATTTACACTATAAAAAGTCACATTAATTTCACTGTACCAGTTGGGCATGCTGCCACAATACCCAACTGGTACAGCGAAATTAATGTGACTTTTTATAGTGTAACTTTAGCAAGGACGATACGGCTCCCTGATGATGGTCCTAGGACCGAAACATGTCGAAGCGTTTTTAATGTTTTAATGTGTAAATTTCATAAATTTTATATATGTGCAGTAGTTGGTATAATAATTGAGTAATTTGTGACTAATTTTATTTTTAGCACGTTTCTTTACAAATGTTAGTGATTTTTGCGAATCAGAATATTAAATCAGCGCAGCAGATTTCCTAATACAGTATTTGTATTCAACGTTTTTTAATTTTACAATGGAGTGTTGTAATGGTCGGGACTGATACTTTGGGCATTTGAGTTTTGAGAGATTAACAGGCCCATAGCGTTTCTGGGCTTGGATCTAACCCTTTCTTCAATTGGAAACGGGAAGTGGATGATGACCTGCTGTGATGGACGTTACCACTCCTGAAATATGAGTCATGTCTGATACAAGATATTTTGTTTTATGTGTTTGAATGGTTCCTGCTGGTTTTGATTACCGTAATGTCCCTGAAAGTGCATAATAACAAGGAATGTCTGCAGCACTTGTGTTATCGACTGCTGCTGGAAAACTGTATGTAACAGATTTTGTTATTCGTCTGTTTTACTTGACCGAATTAGTGGCGATTGTTTGCAACTGATTTTGTACTGATTCCTTACGTCAGAATTCCGCTCCCAAGGACCATGATGCATGCTCTCAACTTTGTCGACTTCCGTCGTGTCTGTAGTTTGAAGCTATGAAATTATCTGCTGTACCTCTTCTGTATAAGCTCAGTATATTAATTTGTATTTGCTGTTAGATATGTACATTTCGTCCATTCTAAATATGGAAATTACATGTGAAAAGTGAATTCGTGGAGCGCCTTCGAAACAGCATGGTAGCCCATATACGTATTGTACTTTAAGGGAAACAAATGGTGTTGCCAACTAAATATGTGGCCATATTACTTGAACCGTAATTGACGCTATCTGATTATGAATTTTAAAGTGGAGATTAAAATTATTTGCAATGACTCCATAACAATACCACAGCTCGATAAAGCAACCACAGCGTGTCTGATGAGCTTTTGACTCCCCTTGTACAGTATCTGAGTTGGAACTCGCCACTCTTTTCCAAGATTTGTAATTATTTCCACGTAATGCAGCAAATTACTTTCACGTCATGACGTAGACAGAAGCGGCTGCCGCAGCGCTCTGTGTCCGCCATGACGTGACGGCGGACAGTGCGCGGTTCACGTTGCATCTTCTGCAAAGACATTCAGGTTGTGGCAATTAATCGTACAACCTGTATTCAGGTCGCCTCGAGATGTAGCAACGGATTGACTGGAAACGTTCCTTATCTACCAAGTACACGGCGTCGCTTTACAGAAGACTGTAATCTTAAGTACAAGGTCGACTTGTTGATGTTGTATTTGTCCAGCGGAACATATATTTGTACAAGGTGAAGCATTTCAACCAACATTAATTCTTACAGGATGCATTACTTCTGTAGGCATATTTAAGGTAAAGGTCTGCCTGTCATATGCCACGCAGACAAAGAGGAGGTAGTGGAGGTGTCGCTCCAGTCATTATTAAGCTCCACGGTAGATGGAGGTCTGTAGCCAACGCCACGCCTCGGCCGCTTTACCGCCTGGCAAAGAGCCCAGGTACCCATTGCTGATTTGGCCTCTGGACAGGTATGGAGAAGAGACAACCTCTTCTTCCTACCGGGGTTCGAACCCGGAATCTTCCAGCCCATAGCAGGTCCTGTATGGACTGTGCTATCTTGGCCCGCTGTAGGTGTACGTGGTCGGTAAATTTGTCACATGTTTCATTCTTCAAGGACATACAAATTGCTTGTGCCAGATTGCCCTGTTGACTAACTTCTACGTAGATCCTACATTTGTGGTAAAAGGGACTTCATATGAATCACATCTGTTGTTTTCGTCCTTCTGTTATCCAGTGATGTACGAGGGTTCGTTTAGAAAATGAGTTTAAGGTGCATGCATGTCAGGTTTTTTATTTTCACATCTAACAAGCACAGCTTGCATGTAATTGTACTGCTATCCTGCTAATCTTCAATGTAGTCGCCAGCACGATCAACCATTCATCACATCGTGGGAAGAGGTTTTCTGTACCTTGTTGGCGGAAGTCCGTGTCTTGTGGTGTCAACCGTCCTGTCAAAACTATGTCCGCCCCGCGATCATTGGCCTCCAAGATGTAGCTTCAGCTCTGAAAACAGTATAATCGCTCGGCGTTGAACCCCCCCCCCTCCCCCAGATATAATCGGTCACTGCAGCTTTTTATTTATGAAATTATACCCCATATAAAGTTATTCTGTGACCGACCATCGTATTGTCTGAGTTGTTGGTCGTAATTATATCTAGTCTTAAAATTATTTTATTGTTCCAGAGATTCATATAGTCGATATGATGATGTGGATTATTACTGTTGTTATTATCGTTGCCCCATGCTGAGTATAGTATCATGCCATGAGGGAATGCTGGGGAGTGGAGATGTAACTTGGTGCATACGCAACGTCGGCTGAGACTGTTCGTTCCCTGGCCGCTTTGGCGAGGGAAGAGATTTCCGGCACCCCGTTGAACGGAGGTCACGTGGGCCCCGGGTCCGGGTTGATCTCTTCGGAGAGACAAAATTCCGTTGCCAGGAATCAACCGACGTTCACTTGTACCCTGCCACTTGTGTATGTAATTTTTATGTCTTGTTTTCTCTTCATTTCTAATTAGGTATATTTTGGTCTTAATGACTTGTACAAAATAGATCTAATTGAATTAGTTGCGGATTAACTTGGACATAACGGAATATTCCTCTCGTGTTATCGATGTAGCCTTATGACCTGAGTAATAACGCGGAGGTTTGCAATAGGGCCAGGTTGGCACTTTGAGATCGTTAATACAGTGTTGGTATGATCACCAAGGCAACCACCCGCGTCTTGTATTCCGTCTCCGTGTCTGTTCTGTCACGCTCGGGGTTTTGTGCCTCCAGATCTATTCAATATGGAGCACGTGCGCACTCCTATTGCTTCATTTGCTCTCCATTGTTGTTCCTATCCTATTGGGACCTGCCTAAATCGTATACGTCTTCAGCAAATATTTAGAGGCACATGCGCTGTCTGTTTGAGGAAATTCAGGCCAATGACATAAAACATGCAGAGGGAGAGAGAGAGAGAGAGCTGTAAAGTGTCATATTACAAATTACTCGGGGTGCAAAGAAAGGGTGCATGTTGAAAAGAACGTACCGTTTGCAAACCTTTGACATATTCCCCTTTAAAGCGTACCGATAGAAGTACATGTATATAGGCTATATGTGCAGACTTGCACAAATCCCTGTCGCCATTTCGCTCCGGCTACTAAATTATGTACGGTGGCCTTTGATATTTGTGGATTCTCATTACGGTACTTACATTATGTCACCATTCTGCGCATAGAGTGTTGAGAAAATTGTGCTCCCGTGTATAGAGTACATTCATGCAGGAGTGCACAAATACCGGGCGACAGGTCGCCTAGGAGACTACATGTGCGGTGGCGTCTTAATATTTGTGGGTCTTCAGTGTACGATTTGCTTGATGTCACCTTTCTGGCATCCAGAATTTTTGGTTTGTTCGTGGGTTTTCGAAAATTTTGCACCCCTGAATATATATATATATATATATATATGTGTGTGTGTGTGTGTGTGTGTGTGTACACACACACACACACACTAAACAAGTTTCAAGAACTTGCGAACCCATGATGGCGCCCTTAATGGGAAACCATTGGATGAATTCCGCGAAGATAATGGCAATAAGAAACATTCTGGGCAGTGACGGAAAAAATGCACATCCTTCTGTGTTCTTGATTTGGTTGCAAAAACAGGACCCAAGATTTTGAAGTTATAAAGCGGACTACTTTTCGGAAATCCCAAGTGCTTGGCCAAAACATATATTTTTACATTTTATATGTATACCGTAAGGTTTAATATATTTGTTTTATGTTTGTATCGGTACATTCAAAGTCACGATACTTTATACTTGCTTATCTTACAAAGCCTTTTATTTTTTAATTTCAGCAAAATCATACTCTAAGGCGCCAGGGTGCTGCACACATTTAGACGTATTTTATACCATACCTTTTCTTGTTACAACTGTCTTCCTGAATTTATCTTAGTAATTAACCAACTTGATACACAAAATTTTTGTTTTACAATAAGTTTGTTGTTTGCCTCTACATGTTTCGAGCACCATGTGCTCATCATCAGTAGGTCAAAATTGTATTATACAGCCTCTTGTATCATCACACCTATAGGTGTGCATCAAGTTGTTTAATTACCAAGATAAATATACTGATATGCACGGTTAGCAAAACATAAAAAAATCTTCCTGAAGTTGAATCATCAGGTTCGAAATATGTACATGTAGAAGATATCGTGAAAATTAAATTCAAACTTAAAGTACGTCAGTTTAACAAAAGTGCATTTTGCTGGTCTGTATTGTGTGAGATGGAATTACAGTCGCGGCTCTAAGGGATGTGGAAATGTAACGCATAAATCAGAGAGGGTTTGATGGGCGTGATATTTAGCATGCTTCGGAAAGTGGGAAGTGTACACAAGGTTTCTGTCAGGATACATCTTAATAGTCTGTCTGAGCTTGGAAGGGACTGTGTCTTATCTTATCTCCGAGAAAAGGGTGGATTGGATTGACGCGAGTCAAGACTGTCAGATGGCAAGGTTTGTGTAAGTCTTGTAGAACGTGTGAGTATGTGAATGACCTTGACTCTCCGACTATGTACCTTTTCTAGCAAGATCCTGCATCGTGTTAATTAAGTTTTGTTGAAAGTAAGGTGTTCCTACATTGCTGGGTTACCTGCAGTCTCCACGTGGAACTGGTATGTCTTCTTGCTACCGATCGTGAAGTAATCCTTGACCTGAACTTGGTTTTTCTCTCTTCTGTTTATAGAAGCGATTTTGTAGTTATTAACGAAAAAGGCAGGCGGTTGTGTTGTGTGCGCAGACGATGTGGGTAGCCGCCCGCCTGCCAGCACGAAGCGTGACGTGATCTTTTGTTTCCCTGCCTCCTCAGTGTTGCATGACTTGATTCCTAGGATACTGTATCATCTGCTGAAGTTATTTTTGTCGTAGGGTGTGATTAGAGGAAAGGAAAGGCTTGGCCTGACCTCTGTCTAGGGGTCAAGATATCTGGCCATCCTCAACACTGAGACTGCTGGTTGGCTCTCTAGTGAGGGAATGTATATTTGTCTTCTTTGTTCTCAAGTGCATAGAAGGGTCAACCAACGTGGAGATGATCTGCACTTACATGTTTATCGCCAAAAACTACTGAATGCATTTCATTTAGTCTAAATGTCTTAATGCTCTTGTTCTAAGAGTATGAGTTTCGATCTTCACCGTAAGTCATATTAGCCCCACACGGACGGTGAGAATAAAATCAAACTTCATTGGTTTTCTCGAAAGGTCCAATACTTGAAGAATCCAGTATTCTGGAATATGACGCCGTATAGCTTGATATATATGTATCAAAGTTTCGAGAAGCTTCTTGCCTGCATATTTCGATGGTCTTTGTCTACTAGACGCCATCTCCCAGAAGAAATCTTCATTGGCACACTCGTGAGAGCCTCATTTGTTTTCGATGTGGTGACTAACGTAGGTAGAAGGTAGAGTAATCTGTGGCTCAGCTGTCTGTAGTTCGATTAGTTTCGCAGCAGTGGCTTTGCGTTTCCATTGGTTTCTCACATTAGGCTACAGGAAGAACGTTTGGCAGCAGGGTGCTGAGTGGAGCGCTGCGATCTGAGGCAGGAGGCCGAAGGAAGTTGAATTTGGTGGAGCTTCGTCATTTGAACTTCTCAACAACTTATCAGAATGATCAATTCAAGAACGGTGATACTGACGGGTGGGCTATGTAGCACGCATTGGAGAGAATAGAATTGCTTACAAATTTTGTTCTGAACACTTTGCTGAAATAGGCTATGTGGAAGATGGATGGTAGGATAATATTAAAATTGATCTGAAAGATTTGGGTAGTAGGTTATCAAAGGGATTAATTTGATTCAGAATGTAGACCGGTGGCTGGCTCTTGTTATCACCTTCTTGATCGTTTGGGTGTTTTAATGGGCGTAATTTGTTAAGTAACTGAACACGTACGAAGTGTTGAAGTAGAACTCGGCAACCACGCGTTATTTCGTAAAACAACATTGAAGTCTATTTTGAACCTAAGCACTGCACCATAAAGAAGTATAGGGGGACTGGACATGAAGCTCTACGTGCTGCAGAGATTCGGGCCAGGAGTCACCTGTATTCATTAGATAGCTTGTAAGGGCCTAAGTGGGCCAGAGTACGTCACGGAGACAAAATACCCAGCTTTGCCGGTTAGCTCAGACTTTACCTACAACCAGTTACCATGTATAGACACTTGGAAGGTGAACACCGTGTAGATAAGTCCGTCTGTAGCCATATTTGTGTACACTGAAGTGCTTGTTCGTAATTCATGTAATTAATTTACTATTCAAGTGTGTGACCTCCTCTGAACTTTCATCCCTTGTACCTTGCTTAGTACATTATGTCATGAATAATGATACGCTACCATATGTTTATGGAACAAAAGAAAGCAAAGCATATTTAACTATCACAAACAAACAAGTAATGTCAGCTGGCATTGCTCATTTTTAACAGTTACATGACAGATTAAACGCAAGTCAAAAAAAAAATAAAATAAATTTTATTCGCATGTTGATGGCCGTGTCCCGAACACCATTAGACAGTCCAAATATCGCGACCAGTAAGGATAGCATTGCAGAGTCCACGTTCTACTAAAATAAGCATAAAGTAACAGTAAAACAGCAGCGCAAACTCCAAACATCGCAACAAAATGGCGTAAATTTACACAACGGATGCGGGTGTGTGTGTGTTTGTGTGCGCACTGTTTTTGTCTGGTGGGAAACAATGGATAGACGTAAATTAGCTGGCAGCTGTTGACAACAGGGGGCAGCAGTATCTTGAGACCACAAGTCTTTCACTCACACCATTAATGACTGTAGGCTAGTAATGTTTTGTCTTAGACATCTTGAGTGGAAGTCTACTTTTTTTCCTTGTGTGTTTCTGTATTTCGTTGTTTTCTTTACTCTTACTTTCGGTATTCTCTTCTTTCAATCTATGCGTAATTCTTTCTTCTTTCCCTGTCGCACACGCTGAATATTGTCAACGTAAAGACGGGCCGTTGGCTGTCCCTGAATATCAGGTGATTCCCTCTAGCTGCACCATTACTACTCGTACATTGGAGGAGTTATTCTGCCAAGGTCGTGCTGTAATGACGTAAGCTGCGTTAACTCGAGGCTTGTGTACTGTGTGGAGTTTCGTAACATCATGGCTGACAACGTACTGGGTGCTATAAATTGGTTTCTTGTAACAACTCTAGGCGACGCTAATGTCCTTGGGACGAGTGTCATCCTGGAGGAGGCGCTCTGCAGAATGTCCTACGAGTGGCCATGCTCCTCCTAATCTCCACTCTGATCATAATTATCGTCTTCGTGTTTCTCCTTAATTTCGCCTCCTTTTTTTTCCGATTTCCTACTCATCCTTTTCTATAAGTTTTTAGTTTACCCAGCGGTAGTTGCTGAAATAATGTTCCTTTGGGGGGAGGGGGTGTTACACAGTGTAGGATGTTACGTCTACTCCAGTATTTCGAAGGCAGGTCTTGCCTCCATCCACAGGATTATTTGAATTGGTTCTTCCATATTCCTCGTTCCAACTTCTTGAGCATCGTTCTACGCGGTGTCAAAAAATGAAAAGATCGTCATTTGAGAATTACTGTTATGAATATTTGAATGTAATGTCTCAATTATGAACGATAGAACACACAGCGAAACGTTCCCCTGTTCAAAACGTCGAAAGGAATTTTCTTCTAATCGAAGAAAAGGCACGTTTGTATCACGACAGAAAACACGGAAACGTGCTAACGTCTGTAACATCTAAGCAAAATATATGAAACATAAACGAATTTGACAGTGAAACTTGCTGTTTGAAGATACTGGGTCGTTAATACGAAAGAAACCAATTGAAACTATTGGCCTTTTGATCCACAGCAGAAAACGTCTCCAAATGTTAACAAACTAATCGGTGAACGTAAATGTGTTAACCCACTATTCGACGGAACAGGCACTGGGGAATAAATCGGTTTATTGACCCTCAGTTCTGACAGCTCGGCATTTAGCTGTGTCTGTCTGTCGCGTTCAGCTGAGTGAGATATATCGCCTGTCCTTATGACTTCTGTTTGATGATTGTCATTACATCGACTGATGACTCCCTCTTGCGTAGAACTCTGTGACAAGACATGTCGCTGTCGTGCGTGGAATTGGCGACGTTGAAGGTCCATAAATTGTACTACAGCAGGGACTGCGGAGTGAGCGGCTGTAGCATGAACGTGTTGCAGAGGAAAGGATGAGTCCTTCTGTGTGCAGTGCCACGCAGCTGCTGCTGCTGCCGCTGCTGTGTACAGTTGTTAGCGTGCTTCTCTGTCCTTCGGAGGGGGGGGGGGGGGGCAGGTTTATTATATTTACACATTGTGTGCGTGTGTGTGCCTGTCGTATGTCTGTCCCCCCCCCATTTCAACTTTGAGCCAGGTGACCAATTTTTATTAATCTTAATATGAATGTTATGCCATTTGATGCAGTCTCCGCTTATACTTTTCAATTTACTACAGCCTATAAAATAATGACGTGGGTCACGCACGAATTTGTTTGGGAACCTTATAATTTATGATTCTGAAATTACGTATGATAGTAGGTCCTTGAAAAATGTGGGACCTTTTTCATGCCGTTATTTTTTTTAGGATGTACATAAAATACGAATCATGGCGATCTGCGAAATTGTTAGACTTTTATGGTAATAAGTAACGAACCTTTAGAACCAGACGTGTGAAATTTGTTAGGACGGTGAAGCAAAATATACCTAAAAACTGTAAAAGTCAGCAGTCACAAATATGGTGACTGTGCGAAACGTTCGGGTCATATCCGGCAAGAACACAGGACCTGCACACACAATTAATAGCGTCTTCGTACAGGCAGTGTACGTATAACGTAACAATGAGGCGCGTTCTTGCAACCATTGTTGCAGTTCAAAATCAATTAGTGTTACATACTCCGGAAGTGTTTCTTTGTAGCCTTAGTTACTACCGTGATATGCGCGTGCGCCATATTGTCATCTTTGGCCTTTCCGGCTCTACCGTATTTTTCCACATTATCTCATAAACGGCACGATTTTAGGGTGGGAGAGGGGGGGAGCCGTTGAACGTAAAATGTGTGTTTTGATTTTCTGTACAAATTTTTGTCTGAAACATTTCTCATTCTAAGAAGCATTGAACGAGATGTGATCAAAAATGTTTATTTGACTTGATGCAAAGTACCAGTTCTTCTTGTCAGATTTTAACGAAATTTGAATTTTCTTCCCAGATTTTCGAAAAATGCTCAAATACCAAACTCCTTGAAAATCCGTCGCGTGGGAGCCGAATTGTTCCATGCGGACGGACAGACATGACCAATCTAATGCCCTCTTTTCGCAATTTTGTGATCTCGCCTAATAAACTCAGATGTCCACCGGCAGAGGTCCTGCTTTTTCTGCGCTGTTATAGTTGCTTTGCTGAAGAGTCTCAAAACACGCGGAGCAAAAACATTCAATAAGGAAGAACTGCAGAATAAGCAGTTTATAACAACCTAAAGAAATTAACAATGGACTCCAACACGACTCTTGATTTATAGAACAAATTGCTTGTGTGACAATGTAGCTACGTGTTTCGAAGTGTAATGAAGGTATTGTTAGGCTATTTTGTAAACATGTGTAGGGGTAGTATTACATTATTTCATTAACTTTATTTAATTTTATTTATTTCTTATTTTTTCTTCATGTTTGCCATCCCGAAGTGTTTAACACGTATATGAATGTATAATGTATCGGTCAAACACGAAAACTTTTTTTGATGTTTTACTGACCGTGCATTTCAGTATATTTATCTTAGTAATTAACCAACTTGATGCAAAAAATTTTGTTTTACAATAAGTTTATTTCATGCCTCTGCATGTTTCGAGCGCAAGTGCTCATCATCAGGAGGTCAAAATTGTATTATACAGCCGTATCATCACACCTGTAGGTGGCCGTCCCGTGCACAACCTGTGCACAAGACGGCCACCTACAGGTGTGACGATACCAGAGGCTGTATAATACAATTTTGACCTCCTGATGATGAGCACATAGTGTTCGAAACATGTAGAGGAATATAATAAACTTATTATAAAGCAGAATTTGTGCATTAAGTTGGTTA
>Ga0131853_10003853_pt1 | contig 26925 bp, 24 predicted proteins | sample TergutLab28metaG_FD_92764 | JGI IMG/M metagenome (GOLD analysis project Ga0131853, IMG submission 92764) | Labiotermes labralis P1 segment gut microbial communities from Petit-Saut dam, French Guiana - Lab288 P1 (version 2) (version 2) | ecosystem: Host-associated > Arthropoda: Insects >...
ATATAAATAATTCCGGTGTTCGTTATGTGATATCTTCAAATGGGAATGATTTTACTTTTAATGAGTGTGGTTTTGATATCGTCCGGAAATTTGATAGCTTTATTATATGGATTCAAAATAGGGAAAAAAATGAAATCGTATATCGTACCGAAGATTTTATCTGCCAAGTAACAAGTGGTACTAATGGCATTGCTAAGGGTATAGTAAGGACACAATCTGCGGTTTGCCTTGAAATAGAAGAAACGATACAATGTACAAATCTTTGCCGCCCTGATATATTTTTAACAATCCCGCCAATATGCCATTCATACGGTTTAATAGCGGGGACATTGCTCCCTTTATACATCGGGGCAACACTAATTTTAATCGAAAAATTTATTGCTTCCAATATAATAAGCAATATTGTTTCAAATCAAATAACAGTACTGTTTGCGGTTCCGTTTATGTATCAAATGATTTGTGATAGATTTATCAATAACGGTGAGTTGGCATCATTGAGGTTATGTTTTTCGGCCGGCGCACCAATAAAAGAAGAAATATTCAATAAATTCCATATGATTAGCGGAATATACATAACTCAAGATTACGGTTCTACTGAAACTGGCGTTATGTGCATCAATAATGAATCGAAGAAATATCCTAAATCGGTTGGTAAACCTGTTGGAAAGAGGGAATTTCGTATTATTAGCGATGACGGAACGGATTGCCAATTTGGGAAACAAGGACATTTCATTACCAAAAGTCCTTGCGACACTGCCAGATATTTATATCCGGAAGAATCTAATTCACAGTTTTCAAATGGTTGGCTGAATCTTGGGGATTATGGGTCTATTGATTCTGAAGGGTATTTATATGTTAAAGGGCGAATTGCTAATTTTATTAATGTCGCCGGAATGAAAGTTGACCCGTCAGAAGTTGAAAATGTCATCATGGAAATTCCGGGAATAAAAGAAGTTGTAGCTTTAGGCAAGGCGGCCAATCCATATGGTGAGGTAGTAAAAGTATTTATTGTAGCTTCAGATAATGTCAGTAAACTTGATATTATTGAGTACTGCCGAAATAAAATTTCTCATTATAAAATTCCCAAAATGATAGAATTTGTTGAAAGCATACCTAAAAGCCCTACCGGAAAAATACAAAGGAAATATTTAGTTTAAGAAAATACAAAGGAGCAATATTATGGAGCTTAAGCTAACAAGAGAAGATTTTATTAATCAATATCCATTATCAAATAACTTAAACAAAAAAGATCTTTTGACACTTTGGAATAAAGAAGGCTTTAACTTATATATTCACATTCCTTATTGCACTAAGAGATGTAAGTTCTGTTATTATAAGTCATTAGAGCACGGAGAAGATTCCGTTCCTGATGAATATATTCAGGCACTTTTAAAAGAAATAGAGATGGTCAGCGCAATTCCCCAGATACAAGCAAAAGTTGCGAGTTCGATATATTTTGGCGGTGGTACGCCTACTAAACTGACATCATATCAGATTCAGACTTTAATGGATAAAATATTATCTTCATTTAATATAGCTGCTGACTGCGAACTTTGTTTTGAAGCAAGACCGGCAGCAGAAACAGACGAAGAAAAATTGTGCCTTTTAATGGATTACGGAATCAAGCGTTTAAGTTTTGGCGCCCAAAGTTTGGATGACCAGGTTCTTGAAGATAATGGAAGGAACCATAATTCCGAATCATTTTACAGAGTGTTTGATTTGGCCCGCAAAATTGGTATTCCTTCAATAAATGTTGACATTATGTCAGGGATGGTAAATCAGACATTTGAAAGTTGGATGAATACAATTGATCAATTGCTTGACCTTAGGCCTGAAAATATTGCTATTTATAAACTTGAGCTTTATCTTAACAGTGAGCTTTATAAACAATTCAGAGAGCAAAAATTTACATTGATGTCAGATGATGAAGAAGCTGAATTAGTAACAGCCGGTTTCCAAAAGCTAATGGATTTCGGATATATCGCCGTAACTAATTTTAGTGTTTCTATAAATAAAGAATATAACCATACCCATCGGAAAAAATTATGGGAAGGGGAAGATATGTTAGGCATTGGTGCTTCATCACATTCTTGCTACAATAATTATCTTTTCCAAAATGAGATTGACGTTCAAAAGTATATTAATTCTATCAAACAAGGCAAAATGCCAATGTTTAGGGCATATTCTATGAGCAAAAAAGAAATAATTGCGCGAAGAATAATTTTTGGTCTCAAATTGGTAAATTTAGAAATGAAACGTTTAAATGATGAATTCGGCTTTGATATTATGGCACTATTCAGAAAAGAATTCGAATATCTACAGGAAAACGGCTTCATTGAAATTACAAAAACCCATATAAATCTTACATTAAAAGGAATTGTATATGGAGATGATATTGTAAGGTTATTTTATTTACCGCACCAAAAAGGTGTATACATGCCCCATGCTGCCCGCAATAAAGTTCGAGGAAAATGCTTATGAAAAATGGATATTATCTAGCCGCATATCTTCATATAGATGAAATCGCCCATTTATACGAATTTCGTATAAGGCACGACCAAAATGTATCACTTTGGAAAAAACAAGACAATTGCTTAACACTTGTTCATTATTGGGAGCTTGAAAGGATTACAGGTATTAAACGTCATGGGCTTTCTTTATTCAACCGGAAGCAGGCGGAAGATCTTCTTAATACTCTTCTTTCGCGTTATGATTTGTGCTTGGAAAACATGGAGGCTATAATTGGTACACCTTTACTTGATACGATTGATGACTATCATTCAAATGCAGATTTTCCCACACAATCCTACCATAGTATAGCTCATATGTTTTCCGCATTAATGGTTGATACACAAATATTCTATAATAATACTATATTAGGATTTGCTGTTGATGGCGGACCGGATACAGTGATGGATAAAAACGTTAATAAAAAGAATTATTATACAGGGTGCTTATCTTTAAGCGGAAAGATAGAAGTGTTCGAGGTGATATCGCCAGGGTTTATATGGACTTATGCCAGAAAGAAATTTAATCTTCGTGAAGGTACTCTAATGGCGCTCGCTACAGCAAGCACCAGCGAACTTATTGTTAATAATATGGAATCGATTATTGAAGTGCGCCGGTTAAATGATTTGCAGACGGCAAACAAGTATGTATCAGATTTGTGGGGTAGAATAGAAAATATTAATGAATACGATAAGGGAATTTTGTTTAACGGCTTTGATGAACGTTTTACAGAATATGATAATAAAGTAAGTATGTTTAGTAAGGAAATTCAAAAAATGTCTTTGCGGATAATGGATTATAATATTCAAAATGCCATTAATTCACATGGAATAATTCCAGAAGATTGCTATATAGCATTAGCCGGCGGTTACATATTGAATTGCCCAACTAATAGTTATATAATGGAAAAATATAATTTTAAGGGTTTTCTTGCTCCGCCATGTGTTAATGATGCCGGTATTTCTTTGGGAATCGCTTTATATTACTTTAATAAAAATATGAATAAAGTAAATTTCAAGCTTAAAAGCGCGTTTTATGGAGATGCTTTTGACAATCTAGATTCCATCATTTCATCTGTGCCATTTCAGCATTTTATTGAATCATCTTCCAATCTTGATAATGAACAATTTACTACCGATTTAGAAAAAGCTCCCCTAATTTGGTTTTACAACAATGCGGAGATTGGGCCGCGAGCATTAGGACATAGGAGTATTTTGGCTGACCCACGTACAAGTGTATCTAAAGATAAACTTAATGAGATAAAGCAACGTCAATGGTGGCGTCCTGTAGCCCCAATAGTTCTTGCGGATAAAATGGAAGAGTGGTTTGAAAAAATTTATCAATCCCCATTTATGCTGCATGTAATAAATGTAAAGGATTGCAAAATAAAAGAAATCCCGGCAATTTGCCATTTGGATGCCACAGCACGTTTGCAAACTATTAATCAAGATACTGATCCGGTTCTTTACAGCGTAATAAACGGATTCTATGAAAGAACAAAAATTCCTATTATATGTAACACATCATTGAATGATATAGGGGAACCAATAATTAATACAATAGAAGAGTGTTTGAATTTTGCTTTAAGAAAGCGCTTTAAAATTATTTATATTAACGGTAAAAGGATAGTGCTTAAAAATCATCAAAATTACCCATTATCTACTCCGCTGCGTAGACCGATTAACTTAAATCCGTTTACTGAAGATGAAAAGAAAAAACTTAAAAAAATATATAATCCGTTTAACTTATCGAAAGAGGTAATGATTTTCAAATATCTTCGCCCAGATATAGGACAGAACGTAGATATCACAGATTATACCGCAGCAGAAAAATTAAAAAAGTATGCCTGGATTGGTAAACAAATGTTAAGCAACATACCCATACCAGGATTATAGGAGGAAAGATTTAATGAGAAATACTATATTACAAAGATTAAAATCCATACTAATGGCAGATGAGTATTTGGTTCTTAAGGATCAGGTTAGCGAACTATCCGAGGAATCATCACTAATTGATGACTTGATTTTTGATTCATTGCAAATTCTTAATTTGATCGTTTTGATTGAAGAAGAATTTGGCTTTGTAAGTGAAGCTGAGGAGCTAGAGCTAGATATGTTTGATAAAATATCAATGCTGATTGATTTTATACAGCAGAAAATCGCAGAAAAAAATTGCGCTTAATATGAAATATATTAATTTGAAAGTATCTGAAGATGATGTTCCTGATTATCAAAAAAGCATCATTGGAAATAAGGGTTATAGCTTATTAGAGTTGGTTAAAATAGGGGTAAATGTACCGGAAGGTTTTATTTTGCCTACGGATATTTGCCGGGAATATTTTCTGAACGGAAGAAAAAACAATAAGCTTGAGAAATTGATTGCAGCGGGGATAAATACACTTGAGGCTGATACCGGAAAAAAATTAGGTGAGATGGGAAATCCACTAATTATATCGATAAGATCGGGTGCGCCTGTATCAATGCCAGGGATGATGGAAACATTTCTCAATGTCGGACTCAATGATGAAATGTTAAGAGACTGTCAACAAATACATCTCTTATTATCATATTTGAATTTTGTGAAGACTTATGCTTGGGCAGAAAAAAATATAACCATCTGCGAATATGGTTTTGATAATTCAAACTGTAAGAAACTTATAGAGGCTATAGGACAATATAAACAACAGTATTATTTAGAGACCGGTGAACAATTCCCTGAAAATATCACTGATTGCATGATAAATTGTACAATAAATGTGTTTCATTCATGGAATAGTGATAATGCCATATTATATAGGAAAAGAAAATCAATACCTGATGATTTGTTTACAGCAGTAATAATTCAGAGAATGGTATTTGGAAACCTAAATGATATTTCAGGTACTGGTGTAATCTTTACGCAAAACCCGATTACTAAGAAGAAAGAATTATATGGAGAATATCTTCCGTGTGCGCAAGGGGAAGATGTTGTTTTAGGAATTTCAAACCCTAAATCAATAGAGGAGTTGGCACAAGAATATCCTGCGATATATAATAACCTAAATTGTGCGGCTAATAAAATTGAGGCACACTTTGGCCGGCCGCAAGATATAGAATTTACTTATGAAAACGGAAAGGTCTATATATTACAAACAAGGGATATGCCTAATTTGAATTTACATTGAAGCATAAAAAATGGAGGTTGATATGGAAAGTGGATTTTGTACCAAATCATTAAATTTTCTTAAGGAAAATCATAAAAATAATAGCAGGGAATGGTATGCCGAGAATAAAAAGACATATGAAGATTTTTTATTAAACCCATTTAAACATTTAGTTTCAACCCTAGCCCCAACTATGTTTGAAATTGACGATTTAATGGTAATTGCGCCGGCTGTAGGTAAAACAATATCCAGGATTCACAATGATATCCGATTTTCTAATAATAAAAGTCTTTATCGCGATACTATGTGGTTTACATTTGCGCGGCCTAAAAAGGAGCGGAACAATTATCCCGCATATTTTTTTGAAATCAATCCCAATTCATATCGTTATGGCATGGGTTTTTTTAGTGCTTCTGTTAAATCCATGGATTTATATAGAAAGGCCATATCGGATAGAGAAGATGAATTCTCTGATTTGGTGACATGCATAAAAAAAGGCGGTGTTTTTATCCCGGAAGGTGAAAAATACAAAAAAAATATATATAATGGTTCAAGCGATATCATTTGTGAATGGTATAATAGGAAAAATATATATGTAGTTAGCCATAGTGATAATAATCAAGAATTATTTGATTTCGATTTTTTAAGTAAAAAACTTTCAGCACATTTTAATAGTTTAGCGAAGCTTTACTATTTTTTAATAGATGCTGTTACGTAAAAAGACCCGCTGCAATGGCAACAGGAGATATATGAATCGGATAATAGAATTTGAAAATATAACAAAAGAGTTTAAAATTTTAAATCGCCGCGAAGGGTTAAAGGGCAGCATAAAAGATTTAGTTTCTAAAAACTATAGCGTAATTAGGGCTGTTAATGACATATCTTTATCAATTGGCAAAGGTGAAATAGTCGGGTATCTAGGGCCTAACGGGGCGGGTAAATCCACGACTATAAAAATGATGACCGGAGTACTTGAGCCAACATCCGGCACAATTGCTGTTAATGGTAAAATCCCTTATAAAAATAGATGCCAAAATGCGCGCAATATTGGTGTTGTTTTCGGTCAGAGAACTCAACTTTGGTGGGCATTGCCGATGATTGAATCATTGAAAATACTAAAAGACATTTATCAAGTAAGTGATGAAGCTTACAAAAGCCAACTTGCTCTATATGAATCTATAATAAACGTAAAACCACTCTATAACAAAACTGTAAGGGAAATGTCACTTGGACAGCGGACATTATGCGATATTTTGGCGGCGTTTCTACATAACCCTAGTGTAATATTTTTAGATGAACCTACTATTGGGCTTGATGTATCTATGAAATCCAAAATAAGACATTTAATAAAAGAATTAAACGCGCGGCAAAAAACTACAGTAATATTAACTACTCATGATATTGGAGATGTTGATGCATTATGTGAACGAATTATTATAATTGATAAGGGTTCGATGATTTATGACGATACAGCGGGGAATCTGAAGAAGTATTTTGGCGCATACAGAACCTTGAAGCTCAAGATAAAGGGAGAATATATATTGAGCGATATCATTCAAGCGCTTGAGTTAAGGTTTCTTAACCAAACATCCATGGTGGTGAGGACTTCTGAAGAATGGATTTCAATCTTATCAAAAGAGGATGAAGCTCCTATCATGGAAATTCTAATGTTTATGCAAGGTTTCATATTGATAAATGATATAAAAATAGAAGAAATTAATACGGAAGATATAATTAAGAAAATTTATGAGGGTAATATATGAATAAATTCTTGACTCTCATTAAGTCTGGGATATTAGTAACCCTCCGCTTTAGGTTGGGGGTATTTGTAACTATCATAGGCAACTTAATTTACTTAATTATAGTTTACTTTCTTTGGCGTAGTATTTATCTATCTTCAGGCAATAATGTATTAAATGGCATGACATTTGAAGATACAATGATTTACCTAGTGCTTGCCTCTTCCATGTTTACACTTCTGGAAAGTTATCTTACATGGAGAATGCATGAAGATATTCAATCCGGCAAAATTATTTTAGATTTAATTAAGCCTATGGGGTATCAACTTTACAAATCCTTGGGGCTTATAGGTGAAATGTTGTTCAAATTAGTGACGACTTTATTGCCGACATTTATTGTAGTATATTTCCTTTCAAACTTCCATATTCAATTGGGCATCAACCTAATCTTCTTTTTTTTAAGTATGATTATCGGTATTGTTATTAGCCTATGTATTGACTTTTTGGTGGGAACCATCTGCTTATATACGCAGTCTATATGGGGAGTAAATATGATTAAAGAAGTACTTGTCCTGTTATTGTCAGGGGCTGTGATACCATTAAATTTTTTTCCGCAACCCTTAAAAAATATAACTATGTATCTACCGTTCCAGGCTATATATAATGCCCCTCTGCAACAACTACTCAATACAGAATTATCAATATACACTAGATTTAGTAGCATGGGGATACAACTTATATGGTTAGTGGCACTGCTTCTTATATGTAAGGTTTTTTGGTGGAAGTCACTAAGAATTATTACGGTAAACGGGGGCTGAAATGAATTAAAGAAAATAGGAACTGAGGTTAAATTATGATGAAGCAAGGATTTCGCTATTATCTAAAAATTTATGGCAAAATACTGGTACAAAACATAAAAAGCAAAATGAGTTATCGCGCAGATTTTTTTATATCCTTAATTGGAATAATTTTTGTAAATTTATCCGGGTTCATAACATTTTGGATAATATTTAAGAATGTTCCGTCATTGCTTAACTGGTCTTATTATGAAATGTTGTTCCTTTATGGGTTTTCTTTAATAGCACTTACTCCTGTACAATGTTTCTTTGACAATAACTGGAATCTTTTAACATATGTTTTTAGCGGTGACTTTATAAAATATTGTTTTAAACCGTTAAACTTATTTTTCTATTATATTTCCGAGATTTTTGATATTAAAGGTATCGGACAGTTAGTTGTCGGAATTACTGTCCTTTCATATTCTTGGACGAACTTAGGCTTAGATTTTTCGCTTATAATCTTAGTTAAACTTATAATTGCATTGGTTTCGGCATCTTTGTTTATGATTTCCATAACTAACTTTGCGGCGGCTTCAAGTTTTTATATTTTGAACAGTGCATATTTTGTCATGATGCTATCAAATAAATTTAAGGATTACGCAAAATATCCTATTACTATTTTCGGCGGTGCCCTGCGTATTATCTTTACATTTATTATCCCAATAGCTTTTATGGCATATTACCCAAGTTTGGCTTTTTTGAGTAATAAAGAAGCAACATTTCTTACATACTTCACCCCGGTTTATGGTATCACCTTCTTTTATTTGAGTTATAAGTTCTGGATGTTCGGTGCGATGAAATATAACGGCACCGGTTCATAGTGAAGAGAGATTATTTATGAATATACGAAAAAATATTGGCATTTGCTCGGCATTAATTATATTAATTATAACAGCGCTTATGCCTGTACCATATGGTTTAACTTTAGAAGGCAAAAATACAATTGGCATTACTTTATTTTTCCTTGTTTTATTGGTAACAGAAGCTATACCCTTGGCTGTCAGCTCACTACTAACAATTGGATTGATTCCAATATTTAATGTATCTGAGCGGTTTGAGGGTGCAGTTTTAGGTTTTGCGCACCCGGTCATATTTTTTATAATTGCTTCTTTCGGAATAGCGGGTGCTATCATGAATACCCCTATTACCAGACGAATATTATTTGCTTTACTTAAAAAGGCCGGGGGGAGAATTGAAACAGTTCTTCTCGCTATGATGATTACTACTGCGGTTACATCATTTTTCATTTCAAATATACCTACTTGCGCAATTATGATGTCAATTGCTCTAGAATTTATTAATTCAATCGAAGATAGTGATGCAAAAAGGTCTATTGGCAAGTCATTTATGATAGCTATACCTGTCGCAACTATGATTGGCGGCATAGCAACACCGGCTTCCTCATCACTTAATTTGCTTGCGATAGGATTATTGGAGCAAAATGCAGGCGTAACAATAACATTTGTACAATGGATGGCTATTGGGATTCCTTTAGTTATCGTATTTATACCTTTTGCATGGTTTCTTATGATTAAAGTCTATAAGCCTGCACAAATAAACCTCAAGAAATTAAAATTATATATGGATATAATTCGTGTAAATGAAAGAGTGGGTAAAAAAGAGGCATTTGTGATAAGCATTATGGTAATCATGCTTATTCTTTGGATATTATCATCATGGGTGCGGGGCATAGAAATATTTACTGTTACACTAATAGGCTGCGTAATCTTTCTTTTGCCTGGCATAAATATTTTAGCATGGGATAAATTTTTAGATGATATTAATTGGAATATAATCTTTATCAGCGGTACCACGTTATCATTAGCACATGCATTAGTTGCTAATGATGTCAGTAATTGGATGGTTAATAATTTATACCCTGCGAATCTTTTATTATCTACAAATATTTTGGTTGGATTTGCCGCAGTAATAACTTTTATTATGCTTTTAATAATTACATCGGCACCTGCGCTTATCACTGTTTTAGCCGGGCCGTTTGCTTCCATAGCTCTTGCAAATGGGATATCTTCTGCTTATCTAATAATTGTATTGGCTTTTTGTGCATGCAATTGTTATCTATTCCCATTAGATACGGTTCAACTATTAACGTATAGCAAAGGATATTATCGAATGACGGATATGTGTAAATCAACTATCTTTTTGCAAATAGCCCTGATTATAATTCTTGCATTTTGGATTCCTTTTATGGGTGGAATCATGAACTTGAAATAACTTTTTTAGATAGAAATTAACAAATAATGCTTCTTGACACAATTATGACACAACTATATGCTATTTTTTTTTGGGGCGATATGTTAAAGATATTGCAGGAAAAGAATAGAAAGAGCGAAAATGAAAAAGCGAAAATGAAAAAGCGTTATATATCTTTATATAACATGACACACAGTTGTCGCGTTTAGTATGTTATCCTTAAATCAAAAAGGAGCCACAAATGGAAAAAGCAATCACTAAAGCAAGTGAAATTATTAGTAAAAGAACCGCTTCCGGTAAATATGAGGATGGTGCTAATCAGTATTGCGTACTGGCACAGGAAGATTTGGATGGCCGTATTACGGCGGCGGTTATTACACCGGCAAAAGCAGAGGGGATTAAAGAAATCACATTCTGCTCCGGAGTGGACAGTAATTGGGTAAAACGCGCCAAACGCGATAGCCGGGCCGCAGTTTGTTTCGATTCGGATGAATACGGCATTACTTTAAGGGGGCGGCTGGAAGTTGTAACTGATGCTGCAATCAAACAGGATAATTGGTATTCAGGTTTGGAAGGGCATTTCTCCGGCGCGGATGACCCTAATTATTGTGTTTTATGCTTCACAACCGAAGTATACAAATTATTTATTGACTGGGAAGAAATTGAGGGAAAAATTTAAATTAATTTTTCAGGGCTCGGGAATTGCATTTCCCGAACCCTGGTAACACTTTCATTTATTTTTAATTGGAAACAGTAAATCCAGTTGCAGTTCAGTTCCTGGATTTTTGATAAAGTTATAAAAATTCATGGTTTCCTCTAAGCATTGTCCATATATAGGCTTTCCCGATGTCATCCGGGAAGCGCATGCATCATTTGCATATTTTTCACTATTGTTAACCCATTCGCCAAGTAAGCGCCAATCTTCGAAACTCCAGTCCCGCAGGACATGGGCTGCGTACATACCACCAGCGAATTTTAGCTTTTCGAGTGTAGAAGGAACCTCCATATCATCGGGTATCGAAACCCACAATTGATAAACATTTGAATTTTCGCCGATTCCGGTGGCGCCTTGTGAGCAGTCAAAACCGAAACAACGGGCATCAGGTTTGATTTTCAGCAATCCGCTTTCGGTAACGAAATCGCGAATCATTTCGCCGGTTTTACCTTCGCAACCATCTCCGGAAGCGATTGCCGCCGCTACGGTCATTGGGGCAAGATAAACGATTCGTACATCTTTATCGGTTATTTTGCTTAGTTCTTCATTTGCTTTGTTTAATCCATCCATAGTCTGTTTCTCCTCTTTAATATGATTTTGGGAAAAAGAAAGAGAATCTATCACAGAATATATTACCTCATCACCAAGCAAGCTAAGATTCAGATTAATATCGGCTTTTTTACGTATTTCCTCAACAAAATCCACTAAAATTGATTTGATTGTTGAGAGTGCTGTAATCTCTTCATCAAGTTGAATGATATTTTGCCGGAAAATTTCAACCGTTTCAGCGGCATCAGTATTATTAAGGATATTTATAATCTGCTTTACCGGCACGCGTAATTTTCGCAAGATAATTATCTGTTTTAAACGATTAACCGCGGACTCGTCATAAACCCGATAAGCATAATCTTCTTTGCGCTGGCTTTTTATTAAGCCTATTTGCTCATAATAACGCAGCATTCTTGCCGAAATACCGTAATCTTTTGACACTTGATTGATTGTTTGAAGTTCCATAATTTAAGCCTCTTTTCTTTTTCTTAATCCAATTATGAAGTAGGACACGGTGTCAGAGTCAAGAGGAAAATTTTTTTAACCGCAGAGCATTCAAAAGTACGGAAATACTGGAAAGGCTCATTGCTGCCGCAGCGAAAGCAGGTGAAAGCAGTGGGCCGCCGAAAATATATAATAATCCGGCAGCGATAGGGATACCGGCGGTATTGTAAGCAAAAGCCCAAAATAAGTTTTGTTTGATATTGCGGATTGTTGCCCGTGAAAGATTGATTGCGGTTGTAACAGCAGTTAAATTATTTTGGATTAGGACAATGTTCGCGCTTTCCATTGCCACATCGGTTCCGCTTCCGATAGCAATACCGATATCAGCTTGAGCGAGAGCAGGCGCATCATTTATTCCATCACCAACAAAAGAAACAACCTTACCCCCGGCTTGCAGTTTTTTTACTTCATTTGCTTTTTCGTGCGGTAAAACTTCGGATAAAACGCGTTTTATTCCTACTTGTTTTGCGATTGCCGCCGCCGTAAGTTTATTGTCTCCGGTAATCATTGCAACTTCTATATCCATCATCGAAAGCTTTTTTATTGCATCATAACTATCGGTTTTCACGACATCGGCAATAGCGATAAGGCCGGCGATTTCAAAATTGGTGCTGCAAGGCGATATGAAAGTTGGCGGCTCTAACCGTTGCCCGGCAAATTTATTAATAGCAAAAAACACCGGGGTTTTGCCTTCATTTGCAAGCCGGTTAGCTTCGGTTTCTATTTTATCAAGGGATACATTATACTCAATCATCAAGCGCAGATTTCCGGCAATGATTTCTTTTGAATGGTCATTACTGGACGATTTTATCCGGCAAAAAATCCCTCGGCCGGGTAAAGCTTCAAAATCGGCCATAGGAAGTAATTCTAAATTATCAAATTCTGCTCGTTTGATAATCGCCTCACCGAGCGGGTGTTCACTGCCTTTTTCAGCAGAAGCGATGATTTTCAGCAGGGTTTCGGAGTCATATTCAGGGATTGCTATAATATCCGTTACTTTAGGTTGCCCTTCGGTAATCGTGCCGGTTTTATCAAAGATGACGGTCTGAATCTTGTGTGCGGTCTCCAATGCTTCACCGCTTTTGATGAGAATACCGTTTTCGGCCCCTTTGCCGGTTCCAACCATTATTGCAGTTGGCGTAGCAAGGCCGAGGGCACATGGACAAGCAATAACCAAAACCGAGATAAATATTTTTAGGGCAAAAGTAAAATCATTGGTAGTTATCAGCCAACTAATAAAAGCGGCTACGGCGATGCAAAAAACAACCGGGACGAAAATGCCGGAAACTTTATCAGCAATTTGGGTTATCGGGGCTTTGTTTCCTTGGGCATCTTCAACGAGCTTAATAATTTGGGCTAAAACCGTATCAGCCCCTACTTTTTCGGCATTGAATTTGATGAAACCGTTTTTATTAATACTTGCGGCGTAAACATTATCGCCCGGTTTTTTGTCAACCGGCATACTCTCGCCGGTCAGCATTGCCTCATCAATTGCCGTAATGCCCTCGATGATAGTACCGTCAACCGGAATTTTGCCCCCGGGTTTAACAAGGACTATATCACCAATCATTACTTCATCAAGCGGAATTTCTATTTCTTGATTTTCTTTTATTATAATGGCGGTTTTGGGCCGAAGCCCCATTAGTTTTTTAATTGCTTCGCTGGTTTTTCCTTTGGTGAGGGCTTCAAGGGTTTTGCCTAATAAAATCAAAGTGATGATAACTGCCGCAGTTTCAAAATAAAGTTGATCGGCATATTCAGATTTGCCATTAATTATTTGCCCGATGGCATATAAACTATAAATAAAAGCCGCTGATGTCCCCAAAGCAATCAAGCTGTCCATATTTGGCGCCCGGAGTAATATCGCCCGGAAGCCAACATAATAAAAACGATAACCGGCGGCGATAACCGGGACAGTTAAAAATAACTGGGCATAAGCAAAGAAAAGAGGATTATGGTGATGGTGCAGTATTTCCGGAATTGGAAGTGACCAGCCAAAGGGCAGCATATGCCCCATTGCTATATATAGAAGCGGAAGCGTAAAAATAGCAGAAATAATGAATTTAAGTTTAAGAATTTTAATTTCTTTTTCTTTACGTAATTTATCTTCATCAAGTGTTTCTTTATTTATTTCCGCCCAGCCATACCCGGCTTTATTAATCGCTTGTTTGATAGTATCAAAACTTATTTTATCTTTGTCAAAGCTAATGATTAGGCGTTCAATAGCAAAGTTCACCATACAGCTTTCAACGCCGTTTAGCTTACTAATTTCTTTTTCAATTCGTGCCGAACAGGCAGCACAAGACATTCCGGTAATACGGAGAGTGAAGTTTTCCATATCATAATAGTAGTGTATAAGGGGAAGAATGTAAACTGTGGATAACAATTCCATTCACATAATCTTCCAATTCCATAACACATAATTTCTCTAATTTTACAAATAATAGAAACACGTTTATTATTATACAGTTTGGAGGAATATTATGAAAGCGACAGGAATTGTAAGAAGAATAGATGACCTCGGTCGTATTGTTATACCAAAAGAAATCCGTAGAACTTTGAGAATCAGGGAATCTGACCCCTTGGAAATTTTTACTGACCGGGAAGGTGAGATTATTTTGAAAAAATATTCACCGATTGGTGAAATGACCACTTTTGCGAAGCAGTATGCGGAAAGTCTTGCGCAAGTTTCCGGCCACGCTGCTTTAATTGCCGACCGTGACCAATTTATTGCGGTTTCCGGCGGTTTTAAACATGTAATGGGAAAATCTCTTAGTCGTGAGTTGGAAGAAAAAATTAATAACCGTGAAACGGTGATTGCTTCCCGTGGTGACAAAAATTTTATTACGGTTTCCAGCGATATGACTTCGGGAACTGAATATGAGCATCAGGCAATTGCTCCGATTATTTGTGAAGGTGATGTTATTGGTGCGGTTATTCTTTTGGAAGGTGATGTTAAGGCCAAGATGGGTGAAGTAGAGCAGAAATTGATTCAATCGGCAGCAGGGTTTTTGGGGCGGCAGATGGAGACGTAGGTAAGTTGAAAACCTGAGCAAAAATAATTTCCACGTAAACCGGAGAGACATCGAAATCAAATACAAAACGCATAATTTTCGGTCATAAAAATAAATCGCGGCAAATTCCTACTTTGTAAACAGGAATGTTGCTTGCGATTTTTTTTATTTATTCCTTAATTATGCGTTTTATGATTTCATGCCTCAAACGGTTTACTTAGGAAAATAGTTGCACCGGTTTCAGACTTATACTTCACATCCACTTCGTCCCTGCATAACAGCGCGTACTACATTTGCCGCACTGCGCCGGAGGTCATTTTCGCTGATTAAACCCTTTTTGAGGGCTTTAAGGATCACTTTCTTGTCGCGTTTCGTGCCCGGCATAATCAAATCATTGCCGGTTTTCAGGCACAATGCCGGATTAGCAACACCCTTCACTGTCGCAAGCCAGTCGGTCATCACAACACCGTCAAAACCCCATTCATGACGTAAAACTCTAGTAAGTAAATCATAAAGATTAGCCGTATAGATACCATTTAGCTTGTTATAAGAAGTCATAACTCCGGTCGGTTTCGCTTCCCGTACCGCAATCTCATATCCGCGCAGATAAATTTCCCGAAGGGCCCGTTCATTTAGATTGCTTGACATTTGCATCCGTTCAGTTTCCTGATTGTTACAGCAAAAATGCTTGAGGGTGACGAAATTGCCGGGCGTTTCTTCAACCCCTCTGGTAACGGCCGCCGCCATTTTGCCGCTAAGGAGCGGGTCTTCGCTATAATATTCAAAATTCCGCCCGCATAAGGGGTTACGATGAATATTCATGCCCGGTGCAAGCAAGAAAGTCACGCCGTATTCGGTCATTTCTCTGCTAATTGCCCGCCCGACGGTTTCCACCAATTCGGTATTCCAGGACTGCGCCAGGGAATGAGCCGCCGGGAAAGCAGTAGTATACTGATAAACCAGCTTGTCCCGTTTGGCATTCCCTAAGATCATTTTTAGGATATAATTCGGCAAATAATTAAAGAAACCTACCATTGGCTCCATTGCTTTTACTTTTTTGCCCCGGAACCCGGCCCGGATTCCGGTTTGAATGCCCGCCGTTTTCAGCAGCCTGACTCCGGCCGGCCCGTCGCAAAGGGCGATGTCCTGAAGGCCTTTGCTAACTAACCGGGGTGTCGTATAACCAACCGCACCGGGGCAATAAAAATCATGTACTTTGCCCATGATATCTAAACCGTCGCCGACAACAACGTCAACACAGTCATTGATAGTTAAGGCAGTTAAAACTTTGCGGACTGCTTCGTTTTCATCATCAATATAATTCTCCGCTTCATATATATTTTCCATCCGGACGGTATAATTGTAATTGGGAAACTCCTCAACATTGATTTTCAAGCGGAAAATCGGTTCGCGGTTGTCAGCTTCAAGGAAAAAGTTTTTCGAGCGGTTCATATTGTGGCCGTTATTTTTTTGTCCGCTGGGATGGGCAATTTCAGTGATATTGGGCCGCTCGCGATTAAAGGGCAGATGACGGGAAATAATAACATCGCTGGCAATCGAAACCGATACATAAGGAATAGTATTCCGGCTGGAATTGCCGATTCGGACGACATAATCGCCGGAATCAAGGATAAAAGCATTAGTTTCTTCATCATATCTGGCCAAGTCTTTCATATCAAAACAAAGTTCCAGCTCTTCAGAGGTTTGCGGTGCCAAAGTCTTTGATTTGCCAAAGGCGGTAAGTTGCTGATATGGGCGTTCGATATTTTTCGGGCCGCAGGCATATATCTGTACCACTTCCCTTCCGGCAAAATAGTTGCCGGTATTCGTAACCGAAACGCGCATAGAAATAGTAGTTTTGTCAACCACTGCCGAAAGGCATTGGAACATAAAAGTCGTATAACTCTTGCCATAACCAAACTCATAACGCGGTTCGACGTTAAAGGTATCATAATAACGATAGCCGACAAAAATACCTTCTTTGTAATCAGCTTCCCGGGCTTGGTTAGCCAGCTTGCCGTAAGTCCGCCCGTAGGGGACGTCGTCATAAGATTTCATCCATGTTGCGGTAAGATGGCCTGAGGGCGCACATTTGCCGGCAATGATATCGGCTAAAGCATTTCCGCCGGTACCGCCAAGCATCCCCATATAAATGATGGAATTAATCCCTTTTATTTCATATATGGGGCTCAAATTCATACATGCCCCGGTATTGATTATTATAATGGTTTTCTTGTAGTTTTTCGCAAGAAAGCGGATTTGCTCGATTTCTTCAGGAGCAAGATTAAAGGAAAAATCATCGGGATTGCGGTCCATACCTTCGCCGGTTTGCCGGGCAAGGACGAAAAAGCAAGTGTCGCAAGCACTTTCTTTGACATCGTTATCAGTAATCATCCGCCCGAATGGGTTGTTAAAATTTAAACCGATTACTTCTTGAATAATGGATAAATTCAATTTGAAGAAAGCATCTTTAACCATTTTCTTAACCGATTCAGTAAAAAGATGCTGCTTGGTACTATATTCAAAACGATAATCACTTAGCCAACTTTGATTTGTGATGGTAAAACCGGCATTTTCCAAACCTTCAAGAACAGAGATACTATTACGCTCATTTACTTCACCGCTGCCGGTCCCGCCTTTGATAGTATAAATCGCCCCATTGCCATAGAGGGCGATTTTCCCCGGCTTAACCGGTAAAGCACCATCATTTTCAAATAAAACAATGCTTTCTAAAGCGGCATCGTAAGAAATACGGGCATTCTCGACTTCGCGCTTAGAAATCTCGGATGAAAGTGATGCGTATGTTTTTATCTTCATAAAATGATTATAAACAAAATATGATGGTTTGTAAACAGAATATTATCGCGCAAAAGCTTGCTTTGATTGACATTTACCAGCTCATATGTTACTCTTTATAAAAGAAATTATTTTAGGAGGGCATATGTTAAGCAAGAAACGGTTACTGACTTTAGCAGAGCTGAATCTAAAGGACAAGATTGAGCAAATGGATGAAGCTCAATTAAATATCTATGCCCAAAAAATGAATTTGTTTATTGATAGTTATCCGGCATATGAGCGAAATGTCAAAGATGCGCTTGCCGGTCACGATTCAGGGATGATTTCCATGAATTTGATGGGGATAAGGATGATGCTTACTGACCTTCATTCCGACCGGCTTGCCAATAAAAGCAATGAATTAATCAATACAATAAACGGAATAACAGCGGACAAACTTGAAGCAAACTTGACCGCCTTTTTTTCCGAAGTTTCGGCTTTATCAATTGCAATGCAAATGGTTCAGCAAATAGATGAAAAACCGGATATCGTTGATGAAGTAACGGAAAAGCAAGAATACTATATTTTAGCAGTTGATGATGCCTCGTTTTTCTTAAGTGCGTTGAAAGCATTTTTAGATGGTACCAAATATAAAGTTACTTGTTTGACCAGTGGAGCAACAGCCCTTCGTTATCTTTTGAAAAATACTCCGGATTTATTTTTACTAGATATTGAGATGCCGGAGATGGATGGTTATGAGTTGGCACAAAAGATAAAAACCCAGGGATTTACAGCGCCGATTATCTTCCTTACCGGAAATGCGAGCAAAGAGTATGTCGCAAAAGCTATCAAAGCCGGCGGCGTTGATTTTATAGTTAAACCAATTGACAAAATTAGGGTAATGGAGAAGTTGGAGAAACATTTGTGATTAACAAAGAAGATTTCCTCGAAAAATTATATGATATCAGTGGGATTAACATCGAAACCGGGATGCGTTATGCTTCCGGAATATTAGATGTTTATTATGAGAGCTTGCGGATTTTCTTTGAAAAAGTTTCTGATGAATCCAAAAACATGGAAAATGCTTTGAAAAATAATGACCTCAAGTCATTTGGTATTACAGTTCACGCAATGAAATCAATGCTTTTGACCATCGGTGCTTCCGAACTATCAGAAACTGCCGCGATACTTGAAACTAAAGCTAAAGAAAGTGATAGCGATTTCTGTCAGTCACAATATCCTGATTTTCAAGAAGAACTTGATTTTTTGAATGAAGGCCTTGCGGATTTGTTTCCGGTTAAAGAGGCCTGTGAAACGGTCAAAGAAGCCGGTTCCAAGAATTTTTTACTGGAAAAACTGGAAAAAGCATTAGTTGCATGTACAGAATTTGATAATGATACCGCAACAGGTATTATGACAGAATTATCGGGATATGATTTTGGCGAAGGAATTAATACGACAATCAATGAATCACTTAGCGCGCTCAAAGACTTTGATATTGATGGCGCAGAATTAAAACTTAAAAAACTTATTATGGATACACTCTAATGTGGACGACAAGCAATTGGACAGATTATGAAATATTGGCGGCTTCGGATGGCGAAAAGCTTGAACGCTGGGGTAAATACCTCCTAATCCGCCCCGATCCCCAAGTAATATGGCAGACCGAAAAAACCCATCCCGGCTGGAAAAGGCCGAATGCCCATTACCACCGCAGCGTAAAAGGCGGCGGCGAATGGGAATTTTTTGATTTGCCGGAAGAATGGAATATCGGTTATAAAGATTTGTTATTCCGCCTTAAACCATTTAGCTTTAAACATACGGGTATTTTCCCCGAGCAAGCAGTAAACTGGGATTGGTGTGCCGAAAAAATCAGCGCCGGGGAGAAACGTTTAAACCGTCCGCTTAAGATTTTGAATTTGTTTGCTTATACCGGCGGTGCGACGGTTTCGGCGGCAAAAGCCGGTGCTAATATAACGCATGTTGATGCGGCGAAAGGTATGGTTAGCTGGGCAAAAGAAAATGCTGAAGCCTCCGGGTTGAGCGCTAAACCAATCCGCTGGCTGGTTGACGACTGTGTGAAATTTGCCGAACGGGAAATCCGCCGGGGTAATACATATGACGGAATTATCATGGACCCGCCGTCTTATGGGCGGGGCCCCAAGGGTGAGATATGGAAAATGGAAGAGAATATTTTTGCGTTCATCAAATTGACGGCGCAACTATTGGATAAAGAAGCAAGCTTCTTTTTGATAAACTCATATACGACCGGCTTGCAACCGGCCGTCCTTTCGTATATGCTGAATACTGCCATTGTCCCCCGCCTTGGCGGGTTGGTAAAAGCTGATGAAATCGGCCTGCCGGTTACGGAAAACGGATTGATTCTTCCGTGCGGGGCTTCGGGCCGTTGGTTTGCGAGTGAGGATTTCTGACTTCGCAATGCAGCCAAACCCATCTCACTCGTGGATGACAATTCAAAACCGCAAAATCCTCCTGACAAAAGCCCGATAACCGGGTATAAAATCTTCCAGCGTATTATTATAATTATAAACGTAGGGTACCCGTTCGGGAAAATAAAGATACATCCTGATGAAATAGAATAAGAATAACAAGATAAAAATAGCCACGATCCCATGAACAAAATACGGAATCGTTTTTCCTTTTATATAACGATAAAAGAAGCAATAAAAGCCAAAAAAGACAATCCCGAAAGCAAGAGGGTTAAGAAAATAAGCGCGGCTAAACTGCCCGGTAAGTACGAACCGCATTGCCCGTGACATTCCGCAGCCGGCGCAAGGTAAACCGATAATTCGATAAACCGGGCAAGAAGCGGTGAAGAATATTTGAATAACAAAGTAGAAAGCGGCAAAGAGTAAGAATACCCACCAATATATACGGAAATCGGCCAATAAACGGGTTGAGATAAGTTTTAAATTTGTGATAAGCTTTGTCATCTTAGCCTTTCCCTTTTATTTTATATAACTAGTAAATCTTTACCTGGTGCTCCATCAATTTGTCCCCGTCATAAACTAATTTTCCATTAAAAATCCCCTTATCGGCCTTTAGCCACTTCCAGATCAGATAATCCCCCTCCCACAGGTTCAGCCCCTCAATCTGCCCGGTCTCGACCCAATGAAGCTCACCTTCATCACAATCCTTTATTTCGCCTTCATATTCATCAGCGGTAAAGAAAAAAATGTAAATGGGTTCACTTATTTTGTTTGATAGAAAAGTTATTGTCCCGCGGAAACGATAATTGGTCAAAGTAACCCCGGCTTCCTCTTTGACTTCCCGGACAAGGCATTCTTCCGGGGACTCACCCATCTCAAACCTTCCGCCTAATCCAATATATTTATTTTTGTTGATGTCATTTTTTTTCTTATTACGGTAAAGCATTAATGTTTTGCCGTTTTTTTGAATATAGCATTCTGTACATAGTATCATTTCGTATCCTTTCGAAAAAGCTTGAAAAACAGTATTGTATAAGATATAGTAATGATGATATCACAAAAACGGAGATTTAGTAAGCTTATGGATACAATTATTGACAGGAGTTATTTACGGAATAAAAAAAGGATAGTTATTAAAATCGGCACCTCGAATATTACCCATGCTGAGACCGGTCATGTTGATTTATTGAAATTGGAAAAGTATGTCCGGATTTTTACGGATATCCGCAACCGCAATAAAGAAGTTATCGTTGTTTCATCCGGTGCCGTCGGGGCCGGAAGGAAAGCGCTGGGGATTAAAGAACGCCCGCGCGAACTTGCGGTAACACAGGCCTGTTCCGCAGTTGGACAAGCACAGTTAATGATGATTTATCAACGTTTGTTTGCTGAATACAATCAAACGATTGCCCAGATTTTGGTGACTAAAAGCGTTATTACCAACGGCACGACCCGGGCGAATACGCAACGGACTTTGGAACAATTGCTTAGTATGGGTGTTATCCCAATTCTGAATGAAAATGATGCAATCTCAACCGATGAAATCCAAAGTGACAATTTTGGCGATAACGATACCCTTTCGGCGTATGTTGCTGAACTAATCGGCGCTGAATTATTGATTTTGCTAACGGATATTGATGGCTTATTTACCGATGACCCCCGCAGTAATGAAAATGCAGTTTTTATTAACTGCGTTAAAGAAATTGATGAAGACCTTGAAGAAATGGCGAAAGGGGTTCAGTCTGATGTTGGCACCGGCGGAATGGTAACAAAAATTGCGGCGGCCAAAATTGCGACAGCCGCCGGGGTTGATATGGTGATTGCCAATGGTGAACGGGTTTACAATATTCCTGATATACTGGAAGGGATTCAGATCGGGACATTATTTAAAGCATAATAAAAAGTGTTTGATATGATTATCGTCTCCGAATTTTTTGTAACAGAAAGATTTACCGATTCTGTAATTGATAATATTACCCCCGATTACTAATCGGGCGCGGTATTGCCTGACGTACCCAGGTAATTGAGCTACTTGTTGGAAAGGAGAAAAATCATGAAAAAGACTATCTTACTGCTCTTTGCGCTACTTATATTTATTCTTTCAGCATGTGGGGAAAGCACGACAATAGTTTTCCCCGAACCGGACCCGGCGGCCAATCGAACTGAAATCGTATATGACGGCCCTGTTATTGAGCTTTTAATCGCTAGTTCCGGAAGGGAACATCCAATGATGAGGCAAAAAATTGCCTTGTTTGAGAAAACGCATCCCCATATCAGAATTAAATCGGAGCCAAGGTTTAGTTCAATAGATGACGATGTGTATATAGACAAGATAAAAACTGCATTAATTGCGGGTGATTTCCCGGATTTACTTCTCAATATCGGCGGGGCTTTTTTATCACAGCGTGACAACAATATGTTCATTGATTTTTATGAAATGATGGACAATGACCCTGATTTTGACCAGGATGATTATTATACAAATGTTTTTGAAGCATATGAAACAAACGGCAGATTATACGCATTTCCGGTGAACTTTACTTATAGCACAGTGGCAATCAATACAAATATGCCGAGAAGTACTTTGCGTAAGTATAACAGGATGGATTATATTTCCTCGCTTGAGATGATACAGTTGTTTTCTGAAACCGGTTCATCGTTTGGTATCGACGTAAATTTATCCGCTAATGCACCTTATTCGCTTACGGGTAAAATGCTTGATTTTATTGATTTCGATAGAAAAGAATGTAATATTAATAGTCAAGAGTTCATTAATATACTGAAAACTTTTAAAAGTGTTGATTTCCCTGCGGATAGCCTTGTAATGTCGGGAAGCAAAGGGGTTACGCTTTGGAAAGATGTAAGCCATCCCGCCGGCCGGACTGATAAGTTGTATGCCTTCCGCCGGGGAATATCACCTTATGAAATTCAATATTTGCTGGGTTTTGATAAAGATGCTTTTACCAATACCATTCCGGTTGCCTATTCCGGCGGCGGCCTTGAGCCAATCTCCCCCAAAGAAAATTTTGATATTAGTTATTGTATACCGGCGGGAGCCAAACACAAAGATGAGGCGTGGCAGTTTATCAAATTTTTATCCGGTGATGTGGCCTCATTAGGCGGGGATGGTATAATGGCCGGGGTTACGCTTATGTCAAGTGAGTTGCTGATACCTACAAACAAAAAACTATTTAAGCAAATATTCGAATATAAAGCTAATATATTTATGGACGACCTCGCCAACCCTGACAAGGCGGCCGATTTTGCAACATATCTTGGCAGATATGAAAAGGTCTTAAGAGACAGGGACAAGAATATCCAACAGGCATATGAAACGGTGCATAGATGGAACAGTATGTCATTGACCTCAATGCATTATCAAGCTTTACTTGATACGGCTCTCCCGGTTTTTGAAGCTTTTTTTGAAGGGTTTATAACTGCGGAAGCGGCAGCAGAGGATTTACAGAACAAAATATGGCTAAAATTGAATGAATAGGGGCAAACGAAAATGAAAATCCAAGATACCAATAAGATCATTCGGTATTTTAATTTCCCATTTTGATATCAACTTGGATTCAATAGCAAATATTAACCCGGTTTTGTTGTACCGGCAAATTAAAGCGATTTTTGAGTAACAAAAATGAAAGGTGACAGTATGGTCACAAAAAAGCCTTATTGCTCGTACAAAAAAAATCGTCACTGCCGCATTCGTGGGGATGGCGCTCTTTCTTTGCTTTTGTTGCCCAGTATAATGGGGTTACTCATTTTCTATATAGTGCCATTTATTCTATCCATTTATAATGCTGTAATAGATAACCCGGCAAACCGAAATTTTGTCGGGTTACAGAATTTTGCGGCGGTAATAGGGAGCGAATCATTCCATCTTGCACTATTTAATACGGTGATATTTACAGGTGTCTGTGTTGTCTTCAATCTTGTCTTTCCGTTTGCGATAGCACTATTATTAAACCGGATAAAAGTTATGCAAAATTTCTTTTGGCTCATCTTTTTGCTGCCGATGGTAATACCGTCCGGTTCCATGGTATTTCTGTGGCAAAAGGTATTCGGATTAAATGGGCTTATCAACCTATTGTTTTTTAAAGATATACCAAAGGATTGGATAAATTCACCGGTTTCATTTTTTATCATTGTTTTCATATTTTTGTGGAAATATGCGGGTTACAACATTGTCTTGTTGTTCGCGGGCCTGAATCAGATTCCGAATGAATACTATGAGTATGCAGAGGTTGAAGGCGCGGGGAACTGGCGCAAATTCACATCAATTACCTTGATATATCTTACTCCCGCCGCATTTCTTGCTTTTGTAATGGCATTGATTAATTCATCAAAGATATATAGGGAAATTTTCTCCCTTGCCGGTGCATATCCTCACCAAAATATATATCTATTGCAGCATTATATGTATAATCAGTTCTCGGCGATTAATTATCAAAAGCTCGCGTCATCTTCCTATATTGTGACGGTTGGGTTTGTTTTAGTTGTGCTTTGCCTGTTTTTTACGCAGAGAAAAATCAGCGAAAACTTTTAGGGGGCATCATGCGTGCGAAATTCATAAAAGCATTTATATTAGCCATTTTGCTGTTCAGTGCGGCGGTATTTTTTCTCCCGCTGCTTATTGTGCTGACAAACTCGTTTATGTCCTCTTTTGAAGTACTTAACCGGTACAGTTTGCGGATAATACCCTCTAATGATTTTGGTACGAATGGCGTTATTCACTTTGTTGAGTTCGGCGTAATCCCCCGCATGGCCACATTTAGTCAATATGATGCATTACTGTTTCAAACTCGTGTGTATATCGGCTATTTTTATAATTCACTCAAACTTGTAACACCGATTGTAGCCGGTCATCTCTTAATCGCGATCCCTGCGGCATATGCCTTTGAGGTATCATCGTTCAAATTCAAAGAGGCTGTTTTCTTTATTTATATAGTAATAATGCTGCTCCCGTTACAGGTCACGCTTGTCCCCAACTTCATCATTGCTGAATTTTTAAATATCAACGGCTCATATTTGGCAATCATCTTGCCGGCAATATTCAACCCTTTCGGCGTTTTTCTTGTCCGCCAATATCTGAAAGGGTTTCCGCGTGAGTATATCGAAGCGGCAAAATTAGACGGGGCGGGACATTTCAGAATTTTGAAATCAGTAACCCTGCCCTTAGTAATGCCGGCAGTAGCCGCCCTGACAATACTCATCTTTATTGATTATTGGAACGTTGTCGATCAAACGGTTATTTTCATACACGACAGTACAAAAAAACCGATGTCAGTTTATCTGGCATATTTGGCGAAAGATATTGATATCGGCGTTGCTTTTGCCGCCTCGTGTTTCTATATGTTACCTGCAGTAATAGTGTTCTTATTCGGGCAGGATTATATGGTCGAGGGTATTCAGCTTTCAGGATTAAAATAGAGGTGAAACAATGAGTATAAGTAAAAAGATAAAACTGACAATCGCTATTGTTTTGACGGGAATTGTATTAATACTGACGTTTTTTTCATCAACGATATATAACTCGCGGTTGCCAATGGTTGTGGTCGGTTATGTTGAAAAAGGGGCCGTCGTAAATACCGTAAATGGCATAGGTGCGGTTGAATTATCTGAAATAGAATCATATTTTACGGCAAAAGTTTTACTTCCGCCGGAAGCGGTAAATCTTTTTAAGGAAAATTTAAAGCCGGATTTCTTTGTCAATATTCCGTCAAATGGCCAATATGGGCTTGATGCGGAACTAGTAACGTTCCGCAGGGAAGCGGGAGAGCTTATTGCTGTTGTTTCATTTTATTCAGAAAACCTGATTGGCGGCGAACCAGTGCAGTTAACAATGCAAGCAAGTGTAGTGTCAAATATCGTACTGCCAAATACGGCGATATATAAGGATGAAAATAATAATGAATACGTCCTTGTTGTTGAGAGACATAAAATTTCCCTTGGTTACGAGTATATCCTGGTTAAAGAACCGGTCAGTATTGTACTGTCGAATGAATATTATAGTGCCATATTCGATTTTAGCGATTTGTTCGGTGAAGCATATAGCGCTAAACTAAAAACAGGAGTTATTGTCATTAACAGTAATAGGCCTGTCTTTCATGAAACACGAGTTAGACTTGCGGATTGGGGCGATTTCGTAGGCTGGCGTTAGGCAGTGAAAAAATTAATCTAAAGCGTGAATAAATAACCCGCTCCGCAGCTTCGGCTCGAACCATGTTGACTTGGGCGGCATTAATAATCCGGCATCAGCCACTCCAAGTAATTCTTCAATTGAAGTGGCATACATTGAGAATGCGGCCGTCATATCGGCGGCGGCCCGTTTTTCCAATTCGCTAAGCCCGCGGATTCCACCGACGAAATCGATGCGTTTATCGATGCGCGGGTCAACAATACCTAAGACCGGTGTCAGTAAATTATCTTGTAAAATAGCCACATCAAGGCCGGCCACCGGGTCAGAAACCGACCCGATA
>Ga0131853_10003854_pt1 | contig 26923 bp, 27 predicted proteins | sample TergutLab28metaG_FD_92764 | JGI IMG/M metagenome (GOLD analysis project Ga0131853, IMG submission 92764) | Labiotermes labralis P1 segment gut microbial communities from Petit-Saut dam, French Guiana - Lab288 P1 (version 2) (version 2) | ecosystem: Host-associated > Arthropoda: Insects >...
AAAATATAGCTTGCTAAAATTTTGTTACTGTTTCAAAGGTAGGCTAGGCAGCGCATAAGCGGCCTGGCCTATCCCTACAAAATCGCTGCATGTGTAGCGATTTTGTAGGGATTCCACTATAGTGAAACTCACACAAAGCAGCTGGTTGTATATGATTTGTTGTTCTTTGAGCTGTACAATTTTAAAAGTGATACAGCTCAAATGTGAACATATAGCACATTTGGAATTCAGTATATATTATGGAACTTCTACAAAATCAACCCAAAGGGCGGCCGTAAAAATTCGGCGGCCTTTTTTCTTTACGTTAAAGCTGCAATAAAAAAAGTGGCTTAGCCACTTTTTCTAAAAAATCATATTTACATTAATCTGCACCAGGGGCTGTTTCTTAAAGCTGGTATAAAAGTGATATTGGCGAAGAAGCTTAGCTATCTTATAAGGTTTGTCAATGTAATGATTGGAAACATCCATTACGGAAGCACTTTCAAAGGGATGTGAATAAATGGAGCCATAAGGCGACTCGTACGTACCGGTGTTCTTTTTAAAGAAACCTCTGCTGTACTCAAGTTTATAAGGGGTGCAACCCCGCAACTTAATTGCGCCAACCATGGCTATAAGAGAAGGTTGACTAGGTTGCCGGAGTGCTGCATCTGGCTTCTCATTGAGAATAGTTTGTACTGTTCTAATATACGGTTAGTGCTAAAGTTAATTGATTCTCTGCCCATGTCAGCATCAGCTATGCGTGATTTTGCTTTCGCCAGGTTTTCAGCACTTATTTGGTTATTTTGTATGTTGTAGTCAAGCCTATTGGTAGATGCACCTATGATAGAACGGGCCTCATTAACTTGGTTAAGAGCGCGGCTAATACGATCAAGATCAAAGCTGCCTGATGTCACATCAAAACCTGACACACCAAGAGAAGAAGTGCCGAAGTTTGATATAGTAACACTCATACCGCTGCCATCGGGGTTAGCGGCTGTGTGAAGGTCAGAAGCAGAGCCATCTAACAGGTTTCTGGTGTTAAACTGTGTAGAGCCTGCAACCTGGTCAATGTGGCTGAGCAGCTGATCAATCTCACGCTGTATATTAGCTCTGTCAGATTGGTTTAAAATGCCGTTTTGGGCCTGTAGGCCAAGCTCGTTTACTCTTTGCAGGCTGGAAGTTATACTGTCAAGCCCTCCGTCGGCTACAGTTAAGAGATTCTGCATACCTCCGGCATTTTCGGTGCCTTTGTTCAGGCCTCTTATAAGTGATTCAAGCTTTTCGCTGATTGCAAGGCCGGCAGCGTCATCAGCAGCAGAATTAATGCGCTTTCCTGAAGCTAGGCGCTGGGCAGGGCGGTTATTTTGGGTATTATTAACTTGAGATATGTTAGGTGTCCTGTTAAGTGCAGAAATAGCCATGCTCATAATTACGCCTCCTTTATTTTAAATAATATATACTGTTAATGTATGTAATGATACAGGTATATCGTAGCACATTTAAAAGCAAATAGCAAACATTACCTGAAATAAAATTAAAAAGTAAGAGAAAATTGAGTTTTACAAATTTTGCAGAATAATGTTATACTGTAACAAAGAAATTTCTATATTTTTAAATGGAAGGGAAGATTCTATGAGTAAATTTTACGAAGAGCTGAATGAGCTGTTTAACTACGACCCCGGAAACCGCGGCTTACCCGGCAAAATACCGCCGGCTGATTTAGCAGGGATTAGAGAAGAACTAAGAGCGGCAACAAAGGTGCTTATTGTAACAGGGTTTCCCATACTTCCATCAGGAGTAGGGGAGACAGACGGCCCAACAGGTGCGGTGAATATAGCCCGTGCATTGATTTTGTCGGGGAAAGACTGTGCGCTTGTAACAGATTCCGCTACTTTCGATATATTAAAAGCAACGGCAGTGGCTTTTGGCCTTAACTGCCCTGTGTATAATGTTCCGCTTGACGGCGCAGATGGTTATTGTAAAAATATGCTTGAGCGCTTTGCTCCAAGCCACATTATAGCCATTGAGCGCCCGGGTAAAATAGCAGGTAATTACAGAAATATGCGGGGCATGATTATTGATGAATTTGTGGCGGATACAGATTGTTTGTTTGACTATTTCTCAGGTGTCACTATAGCCATCGGTGATGGAGGCAATGAGCTGGGCATGGGCAGTTTGAAACAATATGCGGGCAGTCCTAATGATTGGGCGGACAAGCCCTCAGACTACCCTATGGTTGCAGGCATATCTAACTGGTGGGGATGGGGCATAGGTGCGCTTATTTCTTTGGAGCTTGGAAAAAATATTCTCCCCACATTGGAAGAGGAGGAGCTTATTTTGGTGGCGGCGGTTAAAGTGGGGGCAATTGATGGAGTCAGTAAGAAACAGGAAGTAACGGTAGACGGAGTTAGCCTTGAGGATAATTTAGAATTTTTACAAAAAATACATAACTTACTTAATAAGGAGCTGAAAAATAATGGATTATAAGAATTTACCGCCCTTAAAAGCCAGGCTGCTTTTTAGGGAAAATGCCGCGCCTCTTCCAACATCAGGGGTATCGGCCGGTTTTGTGCAGTGTAATTTGATAATACTTCCTGCTGAATTAGCCGCAGACTTCAAGGGGTTTGCCGATAAGAATAAGGCAGCTTGTCCCGTGCTTGAGATGACAGAGCCGGGAGAGCGCCGCCTTAAAATACTGGCGGCAGATGTGGACATTGCAAGAGATGTACCAAAGTACAGGGTATATATTAACGGCGAGCTAAAAGATGAGCCGGCCGATGTATCCGGATATTGGCGGGATGATTTAGTTAGTTTTATGATAGGTTGCTCATTTTCTTTTGAGGAGGCGCTTATAAACGCAGGTATTCCCATGCGCCACAATGAAATGGGGCGTAATGTGCCTATGTATTTTACAAACATAGACTGTGAGCCTTACGGAGCTTTCACGGGTAAAATGGTAGTTTCTATGCGTCCTGTAAAAAATGAACTGATAGAAAAAGCCTATGAGGTAACGGGCAAAATGCCGAAAGTTCACGGCAGGCCCATACATCACGGCGATGGGGGTCAAATAGGTATTAAGGATGTTAGAAAGCCTGATTTTGGCGACGCCGTTGAAATTTACCAAGGGGAGACCCCTGTGTTCTGGCCCTGTGGTGTAACCAGCCAGTCGGCTGTCATGTCTCTTAAGCCGCCTTTTGCCATCACTCATGCACCGGGGTATATGTTTATATCCGATGTATTAAATGCCGAATTAATGGAAAACTAAGCCATATCCTATAGACCTGCTTTGAAACTGTTTTATAGTGAATAAACTTGTTGCTTTTCAAGTTAATCTACTATACACAATTTTTATGCGTTAAACGCTAAACAAGACTTTTTGATAAAGCTGCAAAAGTCTTACCTTGTGGAAGCGATTTTTTAAATTCATTGAAAAATCATTATTTGCGAAAGTCACGCAAAAATTTCTGCTGTTTAAAATTTGCTTACACAGTCTATGCCGTACCTAAAGTCGGGCCGGTCGGACGCTTTGCGTCCTGCTTGCCTAAACGTCCCGGGCGGCAGACGGCGGATTACGCTTGAAAATTGGTTCAACATCAGGTTTTACGAACAGGTCTTATACTGAGTCCTTATAAAATAGTGCCATTCATTGTACTGTTTTATAAGGATATATACTGGAGTGGTTTTTGTTTGGGTAAATTTGAAGGCTGGTACTTTAAACATCAGAAAAATGACAAAACTTTATGCCTTATACCGGGGTTAAGCGAAGAGGGGGCTTTCATTCAGGTGCTTACACAAGATGCTGCTTACAAAGTCAACTTTGAAAAGGAGCAGTTCAGGCGCTTGGCCCCGGCTATAATAGGCGAAAATAAATTTGGCCTTGACGGAGTGGCCGTAAATATTAAAACACCTGAGCTTAAACTGTCAGGAAAAATTAGATACAGATATGCCAACATAACACCCCTTAAATATCATATTATGGGGCCTTTTAGGTTTGTGCCCATGCAGTGCACTCATGATGTGCTTTCCATGAGTCATGACTTGTACGGCTCTCTTTGCCTTAATGGTGAGACTATTGATTTCACGGGAGGTAAGGGTTATATAGAGGGGGATTCGGGAACGTCTTTCCCTGAGGGTTACACTTGGGCTCAAGCCGGAGATTTTCCGGGATATGGTGCGCGGGACATAAGCATAATGGCCGCTGCTGCTAAAATACCCTTTGCCTTTGGGAGCTTTTGGGGGACTATTTGTGTTGTGCAGATTGACGGCGTGCCTCTAAGACTGGCCACCTATTTAGGTGCAAAGATTTTAAGCCGCACAGATAAAAGGCTTGAGATTAAACAGGGCGACAGCCTTTTATCTGTGGAGGTAGACAGTTCTGTTAAAGCCTTGTCGTTGCCTGCTCCTGAAAATGGAACAATGAGCCGCATAATACACGAAACACCATCTTGCACAGCTTGGTTTAAGTTTGAGCATAAGGGCAGGCTTTTGGTAGATGCACCCAGCCCCTATGCCAGTTATGAGTTTTGTGAATAGTACAGTGAATGAACTTCCAAATGCTTTCATACTGCATGTGGGACTTTAAAAGTTAATTCATTGCGTAAACAAGAGATGGACAAAAGAGCTACTCAAAAACCAAATATTAAACCAATTTTTAAGCGTAATTCGCTTGTCTGCCGCCCGTGATGTGCTTGGGCGAGCAGGACGTAAAGTTTCCGAACAGGCCTTTTATGGGGTCTATTCAGTATCTTAGTGCTGATGCAGCCTTTTGCTTCAAAACCCTATATCAATCAATTTTTATAATTATCAAGTTCAAATTATTAAGCGCTGACAAATCAACTACTTCCCCATTATCAAGCATATGAATAATGGGGCGTTTTGCATTAGAATTATCAACAACTATGCCTGCGCGCTTATTAGAGAGGCTTACTATAGTATTTATTGGATAAAGCTCAAGCTTTTGGTTGAGGGCATTGACAACATCATAGTCATAGGCAGTGCCTGCCTGACTCATAATCATTTCAAGCGCATCGCCAGGTATCATAGGAGAGCGGTAAGGCCTAAATGAAGTTACGGCATCATATACATCAGCTACAGCAATAATACGGCTGAAAAGTGGGATTTCATTGTTTTTAAGCTGCCTGGGATAACCGGTGCCGTCTACGTGCTCATGGTGGTACATAACACCCAGCCACAAATCCATATTTCCTATAGTGCCTGTTTTTAAGTAATGGCCGCCTTCTTTAGCATGAGTTTTAATAAGCTCAAATTCATCTTTGTTTAAGCGGCCGGGCTTCGTAATAAGTTCTATAGGCATGAGCACTTTGCCTATATCATGCAAAATGGCACAGCGGCATAGATTTTTAAGCTCCTTTGAGTCAAGGCCGAGGGCCTGCCCAATAGCTACAGAGAGAACTGCTACAGAAAGTGAATGGTGGTAAGTGTATTCGTCATAACTTTTGAGATTGCTTAAGTGTACACACTCTTTGGAGTTAAATAAGATGGAATGCACTAAACTGTATACAACGCCGTCAAGTTTTTTTATGTGTTGGTAGGCAGTGACCAGGCTACGGCCGGATTCAACGCTTTCTCTGGTTGAAGTAAATAAATTTTTTATACCCTCAATGGCCTCGTCGCGCAAATTATTAGGCACAACAGGCTCAACCATGGGTATGCTTGAAACGTTTTTGCTTTGTGTTTTCTTTTTTTCGGCGGTAAGCTCTTGCATTAATTCAGCATAAGAACGAACAGCATCTCTTGAGCGCGGCTGCTTTGGCGGGGGAACATCTGTGAAAATCATAAGCTCACTTACCTGGTAAGACCTAAGAACCTCGATGTGCCGCTTGCTTAGCCTGGTGCCAACCCAAGAGAACATTAAATTTACCCCTTCAGCATTTTTAATGTGAAAGGTTTGGGCCATTACCATGCCTTTTTGTAATTCGTCCACAGGGACAGCAACTTTGTATATAGCCCTGCCAGCCATGTAAGTCTCCTTAAGTATAAAGCTCTATCATGAGGGTTAATGACAAACTACATTAAGTATAACAAGTTTTAACGATAATTACAAAGAAATTATTCGATAAAGCTGTTGATTTTATAGCTGTATCACTTTAAAAGAGATACAGGCCAAATGTGAACATATATAGCTAACGCACTCCAAAAACGTGATATAAAACTTTCATTTTTGCCCGCAATTCATCGTCGCTCCACCTAGCTTGCAATGCGCTTTCCTAGCCTTTGGCTAGGAAAGCGCATACATTATGGAAAGCAATTTTTTGCTCCGCAAAAAATGCATTGTAAGCGTCGTTGTCGCTTCCTTGCCTTGCGACAAAAATTTAATGTTTTCTAATCACGTTTCTGAAGTACGTCAGCTATAGTAGATTAACTTGAAAAGCAACAAGTTTACTCACTATAGTATATATTGAACACAAATCCGTAGTGAATTATAGAAAGTTTTTTTACATAAAAAAACTAACCCCTAAGGTATTTGCCAAAAGGGTTAGCTTTTTCTAAAATATTAAAATGCAAAAAGAGATAACATATCAACTGCTGCTTCAACTATTTCAGCAGGCACAACTGTACTAAAGCTTGTATTGTATTCTATCCTTGGCATACTCATAGTATACATCATATGAACGACAGAAGTTTCACCTAAAGCGGTTATGGTTACAGTCATATCATAAGTTACGTCCATAGAAGTCATAAGTTCGGAGGACCTGTCAAAAACTGAAGTAAAAGCAATAGGTGCGTTTAAAGTTATACTCATATCCATGCCGGGAATCTCATCAAACCCGGGGAGCATAGAACCAACATCGCCCATACCTGCGAGAATGTCAGAGAAAAACTCTTCAGGTATATTCATTACACCTGAAACAGTGTAAGTGTCAGCGCTTGTAACAAGCCTAAGGCCTGCAAAATATCTGCGGTCAAGCTCAAGCCCGGAAATAGGTGAGAACTGCGCCGCTAAATCGTCAGCCATGTCAAAGCTTGAGGAAGGAAGTATTAAAACCATGTCCTCGGCAACAACATACATAGATTCGCCGTTGTCAAAAATCTCAGAAACAATGTCCATGCCCATAAAAGATGTGGTCATGTGAATGTGTTGGAATCTGTTGGCATAATCAATATTAATAGTTCCAACAACTTCCATATCTACATTTTCGGTTTCATTATCTACCGTCACTGTCATCTTTATGATGCTTTTCATATCAGCCGACATAGACGGTATATTTGCTGCATCATCTTCAGCCATAAGCCTTACAATAGTATCAAGGTTGGCATTGTCAGCAATCAGAAGGCTCCTGTTTTCATTGTCAATGTGAATAGTTACATCTAAAAAGTCCTCAATAAACGAGGCTGAAACATGAGTGCGACCGCCAAAATTTACCACAGTTATTTCACTGCCATCGGTAGTTGTTGCCACACCTTCACCAAGTGTCAGCTTGGCTTCTTTTTGGCCCATTCTAAGAGTTATTATGCCTTCGTTATAGTCATAATAAACACCGCCGCCCATCGCTTCGACTAAGTGCCTAAGTGAAAGAAAAGCTTCGCCGTCAGAAAGTATATGGCTGTGGTAGTTTAGTGCTACAGCTTCACCATTACTTTTGAGGCTAAAATCATATGCCTCAGTAGCAGCAAAAGTAGTCATAGCCAATGTTAAGGAAAGAATAAGCGCTAATGAAAATGTTACAGACTTTCTAATTAAGTTCAATTAAATCTCCTCCTAAATGCTTTGTGGTTTTTCATGCTTATTATATTATCACTTATGTGAAAAATAGTCAACTCTATACGGAGCCGGATTCGTAAGTAAATCCTTCACCGTGAACATCAGAGACCGTATCTGTTATCATAAATGCCTCTTTGTCATGCTTGTCAACTACGGTTACAACCTGCCTGTAATCTCTCATATGGCAGGTAACCATTAGCATGCGCATTTCATTTTGTCTATAGGCTCCTATAGCCGGTATAATAGTAACGCCGCGCCTCATATCATGAAGCAGTTCGTTCATTATCGCATCATTTTTATCGCTTATAATATATACCATTTTTTTCTTGCTAAGGCCTGATTCAAGATAACGCATTGTAGCAGAGGTTATGAAAATAGAGAATACCGCGTAAAAGAAAGAATCTACGCTAAAAACCAAAAGACAGAGTACAACTACAATACCATCAGTAATAAAAAGCCCTATGGCGGTGTCCAGGTTAAAATATTTCTTGAATATGAGAGGCGGAACGGCAGTGCCGCCGCTGGAAGCCTTGTAAGAATACAAAATGTGTACGGCCACACCGAATATAACAGAACCAACTACCATAGCAAGCATAGGGTCATTGACCAGCTTGTACTGGGGCACAAAGCCTATAATAAAGGGCAGTATAGATGCACCTATGGCGGTGTTTAAGAAAACCTCCTTTCCTAAAAATATGAAGGTTACAACAAGGATAATAGCGTTAAAAACCATAACAACCATAGAGCGGTCAAGGCCCATATAAGCCTCTAAAATTATAGCAAGACCCGTAATACCGCCGGCTGCTATAGAGTGAGGCCCTAAAAACATGTTTACACCTACGCTTATAAGAAAAATGGCGAAGACAATAGACAGCAGTTTTTTTGCAAAATTCATCATGTGATTACCCCGTGCAAATAATAGTGTAATAAAGTGTATATTACCAGAAATTAGTTTACTCTATTGTACCGTGGTAGTCAATTATTTATTCGCATGAAGTAGATGGTTAAGCTGTAACGGCTGTTCACATTCTTTCAATTTTTCGAAGCTGCCGCTCCTTTTCAGCCTCAAGAAAATTTTTGTCTAAAGAAATGACAGTACAACTTGCACACATCCCGTTGGAGTCTACCTCAATTTTTTTTAGAGTACAGGAATATTTTCGGTTGTATATGCAATAGTCGAAGCCGCAATCCATAATAACCTCCTTAGAAAAGTTTAATATATGATACAATCGGAATAATAATCCGATTGTATCATATATTAAACAATATAATCAAGAAAAAATAATTTCTTGGGGCATTGTTTATTTATGGAAAAAAGAAATATTATTGGAAATAGGGTAAAAATTGCACGAAGCTTGTCAAACCCCAAAATTACGCAGCTTGAGTTAAGTGCAAGACTTCAAATTCAAGGCGTTATGATTGGCGACAGCACAGTAGGAAAGATTGAAAACGGCACATCAGCAGTTACTGACATACAGTTAATTGCTTTTTCTAAGGCGCTAAATGTAAGTGTTTTGTGGCTTTTAGGTATTGAGAGTTAAAAAGGCTGCATACAGGGCAATCCGTATGCAGCCTTTAGATATATTAGACCTCCTCTGAAATTGTTTCAGAGAAAGCATTTTTGAGTTAAGTTTTAAAATATATGCACAAAAAACATGCAAAACGTCTGCTGTTTAAAATTTGCTTTGCAGTCTGCGCCGCGCCTAAAAACCGCGCGGCAGACCAACGAATTATGCTTAAAAATTGGTTCAACATTTGATTTTAGAAGAGGTCTATTACCATCCTCTAAATAGACTTAAAGCCAGCAGCATAGCCGGGTCAAAGCGGCTTTCGCCTTTTGTGCTTCTAAGGTCAACTCCTCGTTCATCAGGTATGAAAACCTCATCCTGGGTAACCTCATCGCCTGCAGCAGGTTTAAGCTGTACGGGTAGTGTGCTTGTTATGCCGGGAAATATTGTAACCCCATGTATAATAGCCTCTCTTAAATTTTCTTTATGTGTAACTTCAACTTTATATTTTTTTAGGTGCTCATGGTCAGCCGAGCCCGGCAGTGGAATAGTTTCGGTCAAACCATTTTCATTAGTAAGCAGTTCGTGCAATATCTTGCCGCAACTGCAAAATACTCTGACTGTAGCGCTGACCACAGGCAGTAACCTGTCGCCTATAAAGACATGTACAGATAAATAACCATTTTCCATAAAAAACGCTGTCCCTCCTTAATGATTATGTTCTTCTGCTTCGGCAATGGCTTTTGTTTGATGAATAGCCCCATGTGCATGATTAGGGGGCGCGTAAACGGAGATGAGCTTTAAAGGTTTATCCCCTGTATTAACAATATTATGCCATGTGCCGGCAGGCACAAATACGCAGCTGTCGCAGAATATGGGCTGCTGCCATGTTAAGTGCTCTTTTCTGTATCCCATCTGTGCTGTGCCGCTGCCCTGGGCTACAAGCAGGATTTGGTCAGTTGTGGGGTGCAGCTCAACCCCTATATCATCTCCGGCAGGGATAGTCATAAGTGTAAGTTGTAAATGCCTGCCCGTCCAAAGGGCAGTTCTGAAATTGCTGCCGGCAAGGGCCGCCTTCATAACATCTACAGCGAAAGCTCCCGGGCCATAATCGGTTTTTTGCATATATTTACTACTCCTTACTATTTTGAAATTTGTTTCATTATATGTTTTTTTTGACGTAGTTGATACTTTGTCACTGCTCATCTTTTTAGTGCTCAATAACTTTATTTTAACAAAGTTATTGCATTAGCCTTGCTTTGTAAAACCTGTGCACTTTCAAGTAGAATCTTTCAGCTAAGTGGAGCTGTTGACAAACCCCATTTTTAAAAGCGTCGCAGACTTTAATCCGCAAGGGCGGCTTTGCCGCCCTGAGGAGAATCCGCTGTCCGTGCGGCTTGCCGCACAAGCGAATTCTTCCTAAAGCGTACTCAAAAAAGTGGCAAAGACACTTTTTTGAGGGGCTGTTGAAAAAGTCATTTTCTTAGAAGTGCATTAAATGAGTATTTTTAAGCCTATTAGACATATGGCAACGGTGCATAACTCATGTTGAAGCGATTTTTTTTCGGGCTGGTTGTAAATGCTACGCATTTACTGCTCGCCCAGGCAGCCAGGGCGAGCGCTGTAGTCTACGCCGCGCCTAAAAACCGCGCGGCAGACCAACGGTGCATGCCCGTGAGCGCGGGAAAAATGAGCCTTTTCCATTTTTTCAGTCCGAAAAAAATCGTGTGAAACAGGTTATGCACCATTGACATATAACATTTCCGTAATCAATTCTTAAAAACTAATATGCGAATATTTACTGGAATAAACTGAAAATATATGTTACGATATATTTTTCACACAAAAAATCGCTTTTGAGGCAGCCAAATATGGTAGACAAAGAAAAAATCATAATAATGACAAATCTTGCGATATACGACAAAAACCACGGCGGGGCCGATAGAAGAGCCAACACATTTTTTCGTCACGACTATGTGTACTGGAAAAACTTCTGGGCGCGGCTTTACGCGCTTTTAGGTTCACTTATTCTTGTTGCCTTTTATATTATTGATAAAATTGTAATAAACGGGGAAGATTTGTTCGAAATAGATTACAGAGCGGAAGGTATCCGGATACTGGTTTTTGTAGTATCTGTAATGGTTATCGCTTCGCTAATAAGTTCGTTAAAATCTACAAGAGAATATTCAATCATACAAAAACGGCTGGACAGCTATTTAAAGCTTACTGAAAAATTGGAAGGCAAAGGGGAAGAACCTGCTGACTATGGAGCAAATACTAACCGCAAGAGACGTAGGCGTTAAGCTTTTTAAAAAATATGAAATTTTTATAGTGCCAATTCTTAGGTTTGTGCTGGGGGTTTATGTGTTCTCTCTTATAAACCGCATTGGCTATGCAGTAGAGGCTTTGGATGTTCTAACCAGGCCGGGTATGCAGTTGCCTTATGCCATGCTTATGGGGCTTTTATTTACTATACTGCCAATAAGTATGGGATATTTTTTGATGGCTTTTAATGTAATAATACAGTTTAGCGCCAGCATGGAGGTGGCTGCAATGGTAGCCGCTGCATTGCTTTTGGTGCTGTTTTTCTATGGGCGCCTTGGTGGAGCTGAGAGGTGGCTTTTGCTTTTTATGTTGCTGGGTTTCTATTTTCGTATACCTTATATAGTTCCGCTTATAGCCGGGCTTTATTTTGGTATACAAGCGGTGTTTCCTATAACTATAGGGGTCTTTTTGTGGGAATTTTATCCGCTGGCCTTTAACCTTATGCAGGTAGAGCGACCCAGAGCCGACACCATAATAGACATACCTGAAAGCTTCGGTCAGACCTTAGCTTATGTTATGGACGCAATCTCTGCAAATGACGGGTGGATAGCTGTAGCCTTTGTCTTTGCGCTTGTAACTGTAGTGGTCTTTGCTGCAAAAAAGATGGATGTTGACTTCTCTAAAGAAATAGCCGTTGGCATGGGGGTTGTTATTAATGTTGTCAGCTTTATATTCCTCCGCCTAGCCATTGGTCTTGATGTGAATATTTTTGCTATGATATTTTTAAGTATACTAAGCGGCTTAGCATGTATCCTAATAAAGTTCTTTGATGTGGTGCTTAATTATCAGCGTGCTGAGCGGGTAGAGTTTGAGGATGATGAGAATTATTATTACGTAAGGGTAATACCTAAAATGACTATTGCGAGAAAAGAGAGAACCATCAGAAAGGTGAGGGAAACCGGTCAGGTGCGGCGGGGGTTACATAAAGAAAACCATCTTGATGAATATGACGATTACCTCTACGATGGAAATAAGGTGCAAGGCGCAGCAGAAAGAAGCACAGCTAATTTTGAGCACGAAGACTTTGACCTTGACGATGAATCTTGGGATTTTGAGGATGATTTTTTTGACACAGAGCCTGATGAAGATTAGGCTTGTCCCGGAATCCGCCTTTGGTAGATTTTTGATATAATTTTTTTTACTATACAAGCCATTCTCGAAAAGCAGCTATCAAGTTTTTTGCAAAACCAACGGGAAGCGATGGTGTATAATGCAAGCGCCTTTTTGCTGTTGAAAAAAATGTATATTCTGCCGGAAGATTCTGACGCGGGAGAGTAGAAAATTAACCGAAAAGATACCGATATGGTTTTTCATGGCAGGTCTATTAGAAAAAGTGTGATGGGTGATATTAGTGCTAAACACAATGTGGAACAACCTAAACCAATTTATAGGCAATGCTTTTGTATACTTTAACTTAGCTGATGCCACAATCAATCGTTTAAATTTTGCAAATATTATTGATATACTTATTGTTGCATACTTCTTATACAAAATAATACTGTGGGTAAAAGAAACCAGAGCATGGTCGTTGTTTAAAGGCATTGTTCTGGTGCTTTCCATTAGCAGCCTTTCTTTTTTGTTTGGCCTTACCACTATTCAATGGATAGTTAGGCACACAACAGGGGCGGGTATTTTGGCTATGATTATTATTTTTCAGCCTGAACTTAGAAAAGCCCTTGAACAGCTTGGCAAGGGTCAGCTTAATTTGCCCTTTGGTGATTCGGCCATAGCCAAAGGTATATCTGAAAGTACGGTTGATGAGCTAATGAAAGCAGTCTATGCAATGGCAAGGCTTAAAACAGGGGCCTTAATTATTGTGGAGAGAGATGTTAAGCTGGGTGACTTGGAGCAGACAGGGGTTTTAGTGGATGCCAATGTATCGGCATCTCTTCTTTTAAATATATTCGAGGATAAAACGCCGCTTCATGATGGGGCTGTAATAATTAGAAATAACAGAATTGCCGCTGCTTCCTGTATACTGCCGCTTACTTCCAGTGAAATAGGCAAAGAACTGGGCACAAGGCACAGGGCGGCTGTGGGTGCTTCGGAAGTGTCTGATGCTTTTGCCATTACAGTATCGGAAGAGTCAGGTAAAGTGTCTCTTGCCAGCGGCGGAAGGCTTTATAGAGATATGTCTCCTGAGGAGCTTAAATCCCGCTTAGGGGGCGAAGCTTTCAAAGCGGATAAAGAGCCGAAGCGTTTCATTTTAAGGAAGGGGCGAAAAAAATAATGTGGAATAAGTTTCTTTCCTTTCTTACCGAAAATATAATATGGAAGGCTACTGCCCTGATTTTAGCGGCTATTTTGTGGGTAATTGCCATTAATATAGAGGACCCTATGGAAACACGGCAGTTTTTCCCTGTGCGTGTAGGTTTTGAAAATATAGATACGCTTAACAGACTGGGCCTTGTAATACTTAATCAGGAGGAGATAGAAAGAAGTTTTGTAAATGCAAGCATTTGGGCTAACAGACGCTCGCTTAACCAGCTTGAAGCCGCTGACCTTAGGGCTTATGTGGATTTGGGTTCAGAGATTTTTGAGCATGTAGGCCGGGTAGGGGAAGTAATACATGCGAGGGTGCATCTTAGGCTGCCTGAGGTTGCAGCAGACAATGTGATACTTCACAATACCACCCCTCACACACTTACGCTGCTTCTTGACACTCTTGACACCCGGGAGTTTCCTGTTACTGTTGTAAAAAACTCTAATCCTATAGCTGGTTTTGTTTCTATGGAGCCTGTTGTTACTCCGGCCACGGTTCAAATCTCGGGGCCAAGCACGGTGCTTGATACTATAATGAATGTTAGAGCAGGGGTTAACCTTGACAGGGTGCACGCAGATTATTACATTTATTCTGACCTTGAGGTTTTTAACGAAAATAATATTAACATTAGCGACAGAGTCACGGTAAACCCCGAAGCGGTTGAGATTTTTGTGCCCATTAACCGCATTGCCCAAGTTCAAGTGACTATGCCTGCCCTATATGGTTCTCTGAGCGATGGGCTTGCAATTACGAATATGCAGTTTGAGCCCGCATATATTGATATAGTGGGCAGGGCTGAGGATTTGGCAGATTTTGCCGGCATAACCTTTGACCCTATAAATATCAGCGGGCTCACCGCCGGGGTTAACGCTATACACATAGATGTTAGAGATTACCTTAGGACAACTCCTCTAAGTGTACAAAACGGCAGACCACATGAGGTTATCGTTTCGCTCACTGTTGAAGTTGAAGAGGTACTGGAAATTGTTGTGCGTGCTGATAATATTCAGGTTATAGGTGAGCCGGCAGCCGGTTATACTGCCGGACTTAATGAAGATCTTGTCATCAGGGTTATAGGTGTGGGGCGCTTAGTGCAAGGTATGAACCAGCACGATATAGGAGTGGCTGTTAACATTAGCGGCCTAGAAGAAGGGGTGCATAATGTGCCTGTTGCTCTTACGCTGCCTGAGCGGATAAGGCCTGCAGATGGTGAAGTTCATTTGAGTGTTAATATAACTGCTTTAGAAGGGCTGGATAACTACACACCTTCACAGAATAATTATAATGAGCCTGAGGATGATGAAGAGAATATAGAGATTGTTCCGCCAACTTTTTAATAGTGGAATTCCTTTGATACTGCTTCAAAGGAAGGCTGGGCAACGCATAGCGGCCCGGCCTATCCCTACAAAATCGCTGAATGTGTAGCGATTTTGTAGGGATTCCACCATAACAAGCTTTTTGATGCAGGGAGGATATAAACAATGGGAAGATTATTTGGAACAGACGGAGTAAGGGGTATAGCAAACAGTGAACTTTCTACTCACATGGCTTTTAGAATTGGAAGGATTACAGCAAATATACTTACAAGAGAGTTTGGCGAACCGCCCAAAATATTAGTGGGTATGGACACAAGAATATCAGGGCCAATGTTGGGCGCAGCCCTTTCTGCCGGGGTTTGCTCTGCCGGGGGAGATGTTATTAATTTAGGCATCCTTCCAACTCCTGCAGTGGCTTATCTGGTTCGCGAGCTTAAAGGGAGCGCAGGAGTGGTCATTTCCGCCTCTCACAACACTATGGAGTATAATGGCATTAAAATATTTAATTCGGAAGGGTTCAAGCTGCCCGACGAACTGGAAGATGAGATAGAAGCTTTTGTCCTTAGCAAAGGTGATGATTTGGAGGTGTTGACGGGCCGCCGTGTAGGAAGAATCACAGAGGACTATAAGGCAGTTGATAAATATGTTGATTATATGAGTGCGGTTTACGAGTCTTTAGGCTCTGCTGCCGATTTGTCGGGTATGAAAATTGCCATTGACTGTGCCGAGGGAGCTACTTTTAAAGCCGCCCCTGATATTTTAGAGCGGTTGGGCGCTGATTTGCACGTGATACATAATGAGCCAAACGGCATAAATATCAACGAAAACTGTGGCTCTACACATATGGAAGCTATTAAAAAGTATGTTGTCGAAAATGATATGGATGTGGGCATAGCCTTTGACGGTGACGGTGACCGCTGCCTTATGGTGGATGAAAAAGGTAAAGAGATTAACGGCGACCAGATAATGTCTGTCTGTGCCCATTTTATGAAAGAGCGAAGCGCTCTTAATAAAAATATGCTGGTAGCTACTGTTATGAGCAACATGGGCCTGGGGCTAATGGCAAGAGAAAATAATATCAACCTTTTAAGAACTCAGGTAGGAGACAAATTCGTACTTGAAAAGATGCTGGAGTGCGGCGCACGTATAGGCGGTGAGCAATCAGGCCATGTAATTTTTCTAAACTACAACACTACAGGAGACGGTATATTAACTGCTCTTAACGTGCTTAATATTATGAAGCAAAAAGGTGAACCTTTAAGTGATATTAACATACAAATGAAAATGATGCCCCAAGTGCTTGTAGGTGCGGCGGTTTCAAACAGCAAAAAATATGATTATGATAAAACCCCTGAAATAGCTGAGGCTATAGCTGAGCTTGAAAAGTTGTATGAAGACAGAGGCAGGTTGCTTATCCGTGCTTCCGGCACAGAGCCACTGGTTAGAATTATGATAGAAGGTGAAGACAAAGTAAAAATGCAAAAAGAAGCTGATAGAATAAAAGAACTTATAGAAAGGCATTTGGGATAGGGATAGGTGATAAACAAATGACATTTGGAATAATAGGTGCTATGGAGGAAGAAATTTCTACTCTAAAGTCCAAAATGGAAATTATAGAAACAAAAGTCGCAGCAGGTTGTGAGTTTCTTAAGGGCCGCCTTGACGAGCGTGACGTGGTCTTGGTAAAATGTGGTATAGGCAAAGTGAACGCGGCAATTTGCACTCAGGCCCTTATAGATTCTTTTAGAGTAAGCTGTGTAATAAACACAGGTGTGGCAGGCAGTATGGATGATAGTGTAAGGGTTTGTGATGTGGTGGTATCTACTGATCTTGTACAGCACGACTTTGACACGTCAGCCTTTGGGGATGATGTGATAGGCTCTATACCAAGGCTGGGAATGAGGTTTTTTAAGGCTGACGGCAGGCTTATAAATGCTGCTTATTACACTAAGGCAAAGGGTCTTAAGCTGCATATTGGGCGTGTTGCAACAGGTGATCAGTTTATAGCTGACAAAGAGAGCAAAGACAAAATTAAAGCACTGTTTTCTCCACTTTGTGTTGAAATGGAAGGAGCGGCAATAGCCCACGCCTGTTATCTGAACAAAGTACCTTTTGTGGTTATCCGTTCAATTTCTGACAATTCAGACGGTAATGCGGATATGTCTTTTGAGAACTTTGTTCATATAGCTGCCAAAAACTCAAGCCTGATAGTAGAGGAAATACTTAGAAACTACAGTAATGATAACAGTTAACGGCTTCTCGTAAGAGAGGAGGATATATATGGAGTACAAAACATTTACGTTTGAAGACATACAAAAAAGTTTGGAGTTTCAAACATATATTAAGAAAGGCAATGAGCTTTTGGGGGTCTTTGGCTACACAGACCATTCTGCAGGGCATACCGGAAAGGTGGCTCACGTGGCTTATGAAATGCTCATAACCTTAGGGTACAGCGAGAGGGAGGCGGAGCTTGCCAGGATTGCCGCCTATATCCACGACATTGGCAATATGGTAAACCGTATTGACCATGCTCAGACTGGTGCTATAATGGCCTTTACTTTACTTACAAACATGGGTATGCACCCGGAGGAAATTGCCACAGTGGTATCCGCCATAGGCAACCATGACGAAAAACATGGCAAGGCAATAAACCCTATAAGTGCCGCGCTTATTATTGCAGATAAAACCGATGTACGCCGTTCGAGGGTAAGAAATGAGGATAAAAGCACATTTGATATCCATGACAGGGTCAACTATGCCGTTCAGGAAGCTAATTTAAAAATAGAAACCAGAAAAGAAAGAAACATAATAAGGCTTATATTAAAAATAGATAAAAATATTTGCCCTGTAATGGACTATTTTGAAATATTCCTTGAAAGAATGTTGTTGTGCAGGAATGCGGCAAAGTTTTTAAATGGTGAGTTTCAATTGAACATCAATGAAGCAAAGATATTATAAAGTTGCAGCCGCAATAAATTTGAAACTCTGTAATTGTTGATTTTTGCAATAGATTATTTTATACTGTTTTTATGTGACACTATGCAGGTGATAAGGTGATTTTATGAATTTTGTAAAGGTATATGCAAACGCAAAAATCAATCTGGCACTGGATGTGCTTGGAAAACGAGAAGACGGCTATCACGAGCTTTCCACCATTATGCAAACTGTAGGTTTTAGGGACAAGCTGTATATAAGAAAACTTTATACCAGCCGCATTAAGGTGAGCTCAAATGCAAAATGGCTGCCTACTGATGAGCGCAACCTTGCTTACAGGGCCGCTAAGATGTTGCTGGAACGGTTTGAGTCTCCTTTTGGTGTGTTTATAGAGATAGACAAAAGAATTCCTATTTGTGCCGGTCTTGGTGGCGGCTCTGCTGACGCTGCTGCCGCACTTTTGGGGGTTAAAAGGCTTTTAAATCTGCGCATGTCTATGGATGAGCTTATGGAAATAGGTGCGCGCTTAGGTGCAGATGTACCTTTTTGCCTCATGAAAGGTACCGCTTTAGCAGGCGGGATAGGTGAGGAGCTAACCCCTCTAAAGCCATGTCCTGATGTTCACATACTCATAGCCAAGCCTCCTGTTTCAGTTTCCACGAAAGAGGTTTTCAGGCAGTTTAGGCTGGAAAATGTTGCCAAGCGTCCAAATATAAACAAAATGATTTTAGATATAGAAAATGGGGATATTAAAGCTGTGGCTGCCGGGCTTTCGAATGTACTTGAAAGTGTTACGGCCAAGGAGTTTGTTGTAATAGAGCGGCTAAAGCGTATAATGCTTGCAAACGGCGCTTTGGGCTCTGTTATGAGTGGCTCAGGGCCAACGGTTTTCGGTATGTTTGAGGACAAAAGTGCAGCTCAAAAAGCCCTGCTGGTAATACGCTCTGATCTTTCAGTGAGAGAAGTTTTTTTAACAAATATTTTTACACCCAAAGTCTAATACACTTAAATTATTACAAAATAGTAGCGCTTATAGTACTGTTTCAAAAGAATTTAAGTATAAAAACATATCATTTATTGTCTCGCTAATAAGTATACTTAAAATATGAAAAAACTTGTGAGAGACAATATGCTAAGTATAAAAGCCATGCTAAGAGGTTTTGTCTATGGTGCACAGCCCGGAGCGCTCCTAACTCTTTTTATTTTCGAAACATTGAGAAATTCTGTGCAGGGGAAAGAGGTGCTTTTGTTTTTTGCTCTTGGCTCCGGTGTTTTTGCTGCTATATTGGCGGAATTTCGAGGTAAATTAGGGATTCTTTTGCCATTTATGTTGTTTGGCCAAATATTTTCTTCAAATTACTTAATAAACTCTTTAAGTCTTGGTATGGCAGTATATTACTGTTTGGCTATGATATTTTCGGGAGATTTTAAGAAAGATTTCTTAAATGTTCTAATGGCTGCTTTAGGTTTTTTAGGCGTTTTTGCCTTTCACATATGGTTTTGATTTTATTAACGAACGAAAGAAAGAGGTGCTTATATGAAATTATTTCCAACATTAACCAAAGAGCAATTTAAAGAAGAGTTGGCTGCAAATGTAAGAAGTCTTTCAAGAAACACATTAAACCGCGCAACTACCCGTCAGATTCACGACGGTCTTGCCCTCACTGTGCGAAATTTGGTTACAGACAAATGGATAGCCACTCATGAAGAATACAACAGGGGTGATGTAAAAACCCTTTACTATCTTTCTATGGAATTTCTTATGGGTCGCTTTTTAGGCAATACTTTGCTGGCTCTGGGTGAAGATGCCGAGGTAAAAGAAATATTCAATGAGCTTGGCCTTAACTATAATGAAATAGAAGACGCGGAAAAAGACCCCGGCCTTGGCAACGGCGGTTTGGGCCGTCTTGCAGCCTGTTTCTTGGACAGCCTTTCAACCCTTAAATATCCTGCTTACGGCTGTGGCATACGTTATAGGTTTGGTATATTTGAGCAGGATATTATTGACGGCCATCAGGTTGAAAAGCCTGACAATTGGTTGGAGTTTGGTGATACCTGGGGTATAAAAAGGCCGGAGTATTCTTGTGAGGTTAAATTTTTCGGTAATGTTGCCGCTCATAAAAATCCTGACGGCTCTATTAAATTTGCCCTTGAAAACGCTCAAACCGTTGTAGCAGTACCGTATGACTACCCCATTTTAGGCTATGGAAACAATACGGTTAATACTCTAAGGTTATGGGAGGCTCAGGCCAAAAACACATTCGACCTTCAAAGCTTTAACCAAGGCAATTACTCTAAAGCCGTAGAAGATGAGAACCTTGCCCGCCAGCTTTGTGAAGTTCTTTACCCTGCTGATGAGCATATAGGGGGTAAAGAGTTGCGCCTTAAGCAGCAGTACTTCTTTATCTCGGCTTCACTGCAGACTACTATAGCTAAGTTTATGGAACAGCATGCGGATCTTAATCAATTGCCTGATAAAGTAGTTTTCCATATGAACGATACTCACCCATCGGTCACTGTGGCTGAACTTATGCGCATTTTAATGGATGAGCATGGGTTGCAGTGGAATACAGCCTGGGAAATAACCCAAAAAACTTGTGCCTATACTAACCACACAATACTGCCTGAAGCTTTGGAAACTTGGCCGGCAGAGCTGCTCTCCCGCCTTTTACCAAGGATTTATATGATAATAGAAGAGATTAACCGCCGCTTCTGTGCAGAGCTTGTATATAAATACGGAGAAGACCCGGACAAAATCCGTTCTATGGCTATCATTGCTGATGGTCAAGTTAGAATGGCTAATTTGGCGGTTGTAGGCAGTTACAGCATAAACGGTGTTGCCGCTATCCATACTGAAATAATTAAAACAAGTGTGTTTAAAGATTTTTACACTGTGTATCCCGAACGTTTTAATAATAAGACAAACGGCATTACCCAACGCAGATGGCTTATGCACTGTAATCCCGAGCTTACAAGCCTTATAAGTAACACCATAGGTGATGACTTTGCAACGGACCTTGACGAGCTTCAAAAATTGGTACCTTATGCTGATGACAAAGCCTTTAGAGATGAGTTTATGAAAATTAAACGGCTCAAAAAAGCTCAGCTTTCAGATTATATTTTAGCAGAGAGCGGCGTTAAGGTTGACCCGGACTCTATTTTCGATATTCAAATCAAAAGGCTGCATGAATATAAGCGCCAGCTTTTAAACGCCCTGCATATATTGGATTTATATTATCAGCTTAAAATTAACCCTAATTTTGATATGCAACCGCGTACATTCATATTCTCCGCTAAAGCCGCTGCCAGTTACCGCCGGGCTAAGCTTATTATAAAGCTTATTAATGATATAGCAGAGCTTGTTAATAATGACGCAGGCATAGACGGAAAGATAAAAGTTTTATTTATGAAAAATTATAGGGTTTCCTTAGCTGAGAGGCTTATACCGGCGGCCGATCTTTCAGAACAGATATCAACTGCGGGCAAAGAGGCTTCCGGCACAGGTAATATGAAGTTTATGCTGAACGGCGCCATAACCATAGGCACTATGGACGGGGCTAATGTGGAGATTTTTGAAGAAGTTGGGGATGATAATATTTTCATATTCGGTATGAGTGTTGAAGAGGTTTTGGCGCTTTACGCTTCCGGCGAATACTCTCCTTGGGATATTTATAACTTAAACCACAACCTGCGAAAAGCCCTTACAAGCCTAATTGACGGCTCTCTTAACCCTAAAGACCCTAATATGTTCAGAGAGATTTATGAGATGCTTTTAAACGGCACAGGTGGTTCACGGGCCGACGAATACTTTATCTTAAAAGATTACGAAAGTTATGCTGATGCACAAATGAGGGCTGATAAAGCTTACAGAGATAAAGACAGATGGGCTAAATCGGCGGTTATGAATACGGCAAGAAGCGGCAAGTTTTCATCAGACAGAACTATTAAACAGTATGCTGAGGAGATTTGGAAGCTGAAAGCAGTTGATATAAAAATGTAATTGAAGTTATATGGTTTATATCAAGGGCTGAAGAACCCTGCTTCTAAGCGGCAAACGAACAAGCTATTTGGTGGGGTTTCAAGCCCTGCGGGCCCGGCGCTATGCGCGCGCTAAACGTGCGCCACTGGCACACAGCGCCCCGCCAAATAGCTTTGCATTTTTCGAGAAAATGTAAAGCCTTGACTAACCTTAGAAAAAGTTAATAGGCAGCATTTGCCTTTATAGTAGATTAACTTGAAACTTTCAACCTTGCCAACGGTGAAGAGCTGGAGGTTGATTTTTTATCCACCGGCACCCTTCACCACTTCCAAGTAAATGTGACTGACTACTTTGAAGCCGCTATGCTGCCCTATGAAGATAGGCGGTTGGGGTTTTTAATGATACGACCCACTGATGATACTTCTATTAGAGAGTTTGCTGAGAATATCGACATTTCAGATGTCATACGCGGGCTTGATTTGCGCGAGCAGGTTCAAGTGCGAATGCCGGAGCTGGATAAGGAATTTGACATTATAGTGGAATCCCTACAAAATCGCTATATGTGTAGCGATTTTGTAGGGATTCCACTATATTATGAATGAAGTTTTAGAAGTTATAGGGCTTCAAATGTCGTTCGTTCCATTTGCGGCAGATTTTTCCGGGCTTGTCAAAGATAATGAGCTACCGCTTTTTATATCCGAAGTTCGCCAACGAGTGCGAATTATTGTAGACAAAGACGGCACAGAGGCATCGGCTGTTACTATGGTTACACAGAGCTCGTCTTCTGTTTCTATGGAGGAGCCAAAAGAGCCATTGATTCTAACCTTCAACTCACCTTATATTTATGTAATGTATGAGCGCATAACGTGCATACCCTTATTTATAGGGCTTGTAGATAACCCTATGTAATTTGCACCAAACTCTATTAAATTACATTGCAGTGTACGGTGTAGCGCGCTTAGAGTTAGAGTAATTAAAAAGGAGCTTCTTAAAATGAATATTCCTAAGATTTCGAAAAACGAAACTGAAGCTATACTATTTTCTCTTGCTGAAATAGCTTTAAAGACGAATGCTTGCGAAGTCTACGAGGAAATTGTGAATATGGCAAAGGCTCACGGTATTGTTATGGAACCATATGAAGAGGTAAAAGCCGGAGCTAAAGAAAAGTAAAAATATTTTACGATTTTTAAGCCGGTTATTCTTGGGTAGTACGGCGGCTTTGCCGATAGCTTCACATATAAGTATGCATATTTTAAAGTTGATTTGCTGTAGCGAATACAGCTAGTTTCCAGCCGTAATGGCTATAAAACAAAACTAACCAAAGCAGAATAGGGGTGTTACTGTGAAAAAAATAATCGGGTTTGCGGCCGTGCTTCTGTCAACTTTATTTGTTTTTTTAAGCACAGCAGGGGCTAATCAGGTAAGTGAGCTAATAGAAGTGCTTTATGGAGTTAATATTGCAGTGGAAGGTCAACCGCAAGATTTTCCTGAAGATATGGCCCCCTTTATTACAGAAGAGGGTAGGGCCTTTGTGTCTGTAAAAGCTATCGCAGAGGCTTTGGGCTTTAAAGCAGTATGGGATGAAAGTACATCCACTGTTTATGTAAGCCGAGCACCTTTGAGCGTGGCTAGGTCTCAGGAAAACAACGGCATTACTGTTGCACTCTCCTCACTGCCTTGGTCATTTGACCCGGCACAGCAAAGTGACGCCAGTGCTACTTTTGTGCACAGACAGATATACAATACATTGCTGGAAATAAACCCGGAATCTTTTGAAATTATGCCGTCATTGGCCATTAACTGGGATATGCCCGATGCACAAACGATAAATGTGGAGCTAAGGCGTGGCGTAACTTTCCACAACGGTGCCCCTTTGACCGCTCGTGATGTGCAGTTTTCATTAATACACACTGCCCAATCGTCAGCCGGTGGTGTTATACTTGATATGATTAGCGCAGTAACAATGCACGATGATTATAATTTAACCATTCATCTGGAATATCCTTTTGCACCGGTTTTACGTCATTTGGCCCATGTTAATGCAAGTATACTGTCTGCGGCGGCCATTGAAAGAGGGCATGATTTAAATTATGACAACCCTATAGGTACCGGCCCTTATATGTTTGAAGAATTGCTTTGGGATGAGGCCCTTGTGTTGACAAGAAACCCAAATTATTGGGGAGAGCCGACGACAATAGAAACTTTGACTATCAGAGAAATACCGGATTCTCATATCCGCCTTCTTTCTGCTGAAGTTGGTGAGGTAGATATAGCTATTGGCATTTCCATTGAGGATATACCTTTAGTGGAGAAATCGCCGAATTTATCTTTAATGCGCACACCAAATTTTACCGTGCAATATATTGGCTTTAATGTGCAAAGAGAGCCTTTTAACAACCCCCTTGTAACACAGGCCATTAACTATGCTTTAGATATAGATGCTATAAATGAAGCGGCTTTATTAAATACAGGTTCGGTCGCAAGGGCTCCTATTACTGACATAACATGGGGGTTTGCCGAAACAGAGCCGTTTGCTACAAACCCTGACCGTGCAAGAGAACTTTTGGCAGAAGCGGGGTTTTCTGACGGTTTCCAAACCACAATTTGGTTGAATCACGGGAATATGCAGCGCTTGCATATAGCAGAAATGGTGCAGTTTCAATTGCATGAGATAGGTATAGATGTTAGAATTGAGCTGATAGATTGGGCCGCCTTTCTTGATTTAATAGCTCAGGGGGAACATGATATGTTTGTATTAGGCTGGGGTACTTCAACAGGTGATGCAGATAGAGGCCTGTATCCATTATTCCACTCTTCAATGCATGGTGCCGGCAATTACACATTCCATTCAGACTCTCTCATTGACGCTCTTTTGGAAGCAAGCCGGGAAGAGATTGACCCTGATTTGCGTAGAGAAATTTACAGAAAAATATTTGAGCAGTTAAGAGAAAACCCATCTATGGTACCGTTGCAGCAAGGAGAAATGATTGCCGCTGTCTTCCATGATGTGCGAGGCTACAATATTTCTCCATTCGGTGACCATAATATTTCCCAAATTTACTTTGCTGAATAAATGCCTTTCAGGCTATTAAGAGCCCACCATAAAAAGTTCACGTTAAAACGGAGTTTTAATGGGTAGTGGGCCCCCAGCCCAATAGCTGTTACGGTCGAAAACCAACGTATTCGTTATATAGTGAAATCCTTACAAAATAGTACCATGAATGGTACTATTTTGTAAGGATAAGCTGCGTAGCTTGCGCACCGCAGCCCACTTTTGAAACAATATCAAATTAATTGCAAGCAATAATTTGATACTGTTTCAAAAGAATTTAATTATAAATTCCAAAAGGCATCTTGATTCTTTAACTTCAAGATGCCTTTTGTTGGCGGTTTATAGCTGTATCACTTTAAAAGTGATACAGCCCAAATGTGAACACAGTTCACATTTGGCGCACCTTAATCCTTTCAGGATTGCGGTGCGGTGCGTTCAATCAGATTTAAAACTGCAACGCAAGCGTTGCAGTTTTAAATTCATTTCACTATAACCAAATTATTCTTATACCAATCCTGATTAAAAACCTGTACTTTTTCACGCCTAAAATCACCCCAAAAGCGCTTCGCCTCGCGCTTTTGGGGCGGCGCTCAAACTACAGGTTTTAATCTAGGATTGGTATTATGTAGTCCTAGTTTTTGCTATATAGCCTTTCCAGTCGAAAATCATCCCATTAAACTTGCCTTTTTTTCGCAAGATTATTGGGCAACTTTTCAGCCGGAAAGGCTATAGCCATTGTGTTTGGGTTTTAAGGACAATGGCTGTATTTTTAAGCTGTGCCTTATCCATCTCTGCTTTCAAACAGTTTTTTTACATCCACTTCCAGTTCGTCCGCTATTTCAAATATCACATCTATAGAAAATGACTTTACAGCTTTTGGCGCTTCTATTCTACTCAAATGATTTTTGCTTATAAAAATTTTCTCAGAGAGCTGCTGCTGGGTAAAACCTTTGAGTCTTCTGTAATAGGCCACATTCAGCCCTAGAACTCTATATTTTTCATAATGTTTATCCAAAACCAATCACCCCACAAATATGATAGTGTATATACGAGTACATAGGGTAATTACATTATGTTGATTTTTAAGTATATTAATGCTATAATAGACATATTGAGTTGTAAAATAATCATATTATGCTTAGGAGTGAGGCTGCAATGCTTAAAACTTGTGCTTTAACAGGTCACGGCGCTATGAAGCTCCCTTGGGGACTTGATGAAGAAGATAAGCGTTGCATGGAGTTAAAGTTTAGAATGAACAATGAAATCAAAAAAGCCATACGTAAGGGGTATGCTCATTTCATATTCGGCATAAGCCCCGGCTGTGATATATATTTTGCAGAGTCTGTTTTGCAATTGAAATACTTCTACCAGCATATAGATTTGGAGTGTGTTATATCCTTCGAAAAACCGGCGGACTCTTGGTCTACGCGTTTTAGTGAGCGATACTTTGCTATACTGAAAAACTGTACAAAACAGACTTTGATTTCTGATGAGTGCTATCAAAACTGTCCGGCCGGGCGAAATAAATATATGGTTGACAAGTCCGATTATTTGATAGCCGCTTACATAGAAAACGATAATGGCCTAACGAAAAGAACTATAGATTATGCTCAAGATAAGGGTAGAGTAAATACCATTATCAAGATATCCGGTGAATAGCAATAGGCTTCCTCTAAGTTCGCTTGTTGTAAAAATTTAATCAAGATTAATGTTATACTGATTTATAGTGAAATCCTTACAAAATAGTACCATTCATGGTACTATTTTGTAAGGATAAGCTGCGCAGCTTGCGCATCGCAGCCCACTTTTGAAACAGTATCAAATTAATTGCAAGCAATAATTTG
>Ga0131853_10003855_pt1 | contig 26922 bp, 19 predicted proteins | sample TergutLab28metaG_FD_92764 | JGI IMG/M metagenome (GOLD analysis project Ga0131853, IMG submission 92764) | Labiotermes labralis P1 segment gut microbial communities from Petit-Saut dam, French Guiana - Lab288 P1 (version 2) (version 2) | ecosystem: Host-associated > Arthropoda: Insects >...
ATAATAATAATAATAATAATAATAATAATAATAATAATAATAATTGTTGCTTATGTTGTTGTTGTTTTCATTATTATTAACTGCAATTGGGTTGTCACCCGGTGGCAGTGGTTATGTAATATATCTAGATATGGACGTCATTTGAAGTAAGTGCTAGAACTTATCGGCCTTTTTTTGTTAGAGTGAAGGCAGAAGTTAAAAACATTCACTGCCTGATTGTGATGTTACTGCACTTTGTGCTGTGATAAAGATGTAATTTATAAATGAGATTGAATGGCAGTGTGTACATGTTTTCACGAAGTTGTGTGGTTGTGGAATGGTATGTTTGAGTGCTGCGAAAGTGCTAAGGAATGTACATTAGTCATCATTTGAGGAATGTCCCTAGTGTACAAAGATCAGTGTAGGGCATGGATCTTACCTGCTTTTATATACCAAAGCTGTTGCAGAAGTTGTAACTTTTCAGTGAACAGTTAACTATACGAAAAGTTTGATTTTTTGTGTATTCAATTAAAATTAATATTTGGAAGTTTTTTCTGCATGACATCTTTCCAATTTTGAGTATTTGTTATGCTTCACTTGTGGCGTTCATATGAGAATAACTTTTTGTCAGAATTGCCACCTTTCTGCTTGGTTTGGCTTGTTTTGTACATCTACAGATCTAAAATTTGTTTTGACTGTCTCACTGTGTGCACATGTTGTAATTCTTGTGGTAGCTTCACTTGGACTCAGGTTCCGAACAAACTCAACCAGAGGAAAAGAAGGAGGAAGATTTCTTCACAACATCATTAAGTGCTGATAACAGTAATAATTCTGAGGAGACAGATAACTTCAAGGCGCAAACACCAGAGGTAAGTTTTAGTGCACTTATGGTGGAAATGAAATACTTCTTTGTTGTCCTCTTTAGGAAGGCATTGGGACATAATAATTTTCCCATACATCCCTTCTTTCAGAAGTGCACACCCATCACATCCTCCTCTTTCTCCTGCCAACAGACTTGCTACTACTTCATGTTTGCTTCTCTGATGTTGTATCATAGTTTATTACCTTCTACAACATGTCTTGTACTAGTTCACATTATTTGATTTGTAAACCTTATACCCAGTATGCTTTTTCCTCAAGTCTTACTGGACTTGACTGTTTTATTTTTGCAGCAGTTTTGAATGCTTAAGAATTTGAACCATTTCAGGTGAGGAGAAAGGACTGGTGGGTTTGTGTATTCTGCTGTAATATCACAACAGCTTTTTGTTTGAGCATTCATTTCTTATAGGATGTGAAACTGTATTGTGTCTCAAGCGACGTAAATTGTCAGCAAAACAGCTGTTGAAACCTCAATCTTGCAACACTCCCACCCTCCTGCCATCCCTCCCCCTCTCCAAATCTTGGCCTTCAGACTGTTACCCTGACTTATGTTTTCACAATTCTCCTAAGTCCTTCCCAGTATATGCTGGGGTGATGCCTAAATTCATTGTTCAGCAGCTTCATTTCAATCTTTTCCAATTCATTATTCACCAGCAGTCCTTGCCATTCAGTATATCGCCTGAGCTATTGAAAGTGTCATTAAATGAACCAGAGTAGAGATTTTGGCTGTCATGGCAGATATTTACCAATGTTTCAGAGGAACCTGCTGCCTCCATCCTCACTGTAAAAGTTCACTACTCTCCTGCTGATAATCATTGGTGATATGTCATGTCATCTCATAAATATTTTGTCCATGATGATGTCTGTCTATATTTCAGCCTGCCGCTACAGATCCGGCCATGAATCTGGTGAGAGGACAGCCAAATGTTGATGCCGCCTTGATCACCCAGCCTGATACTGCCCAGCAGGAGCTTCGTAAACCAACGATAGGTGGCAGGAAACAACAAACCAAGCGTTCAGGGGTATGGAGACGATTACTGAACACACTGTTAAGGTGTCATTGTTCACTTTTAATGCACAAGGCCGTTTCAGAGGACTGCTGAAAACTTTGCTTTAATCCCCAAAACAAAAATTTCTGCAACAAAATAAATTTATAGTTCCTTATTGTGATCTTGATTTAGTCGCATGAGTGCCTCCTAGCACTTCAGTCAGTCTTCACACCTGTCAGCTGGCCCTCCTTGTTGCCGTGTCAGCTGAGGTCATTTAAGCCAGTGCTTTCTCATTGCTTTTGCAACATTTCTGTTCAGTGGTTCCTTCAACTGTAGCCCCTGATTGAAGTCAGTTGAACTCCTGTCAGAGGTGCATGGGAATGGGGATGCTCTTCCTGCTGTACTTCCCTGTGAGATCAAGTGTAGTATGTGGGCCTTAATTTATGTCTTTGCTGTGACATCTTTCCTAACCTGTGATTCTTACCAGTATATTGGGATAGCGTAGTCAGTATAGCAACTGGCTAGGGTCTGGATGGTCCGGGATATCCCGGTGGGGAGCGAGATTTCCTGCACCCACCCAGACCAACCCTGGCATCCATCCAGCCTCCTGTACAATGGGTACAGGTTCTTTCCTTGGAGTACAGCAGCTGGGGCATGGTGTTGACCACCAACCCTCCATCTAGTGCTGAGGTTAAAGAAAGTGTAGAGCTATATTTCTACTCCCCCTCTAGGCCTTCATGGTCTGTTCTAGGGTGAACTTTACTGTTACCCTTTACCTTGGTCTTTCTGTTGGACATTTTTCTACTGTTTTTTTATGTTCCAAGACCTTCTTTCAGATTATGTTGTCATTTATTCTAAAGACATGACTTGTTATTTGTTTAGTAAAAGTGAGACTCATCTTATTAGCATGGTATAAGTCTTGAAGCTTTTGCAGTGACAGAATTCAATAAAATGTTCTTGGGCTGACCTTGACGCAGCTGTCTGCCTGAAAACATTTTATGGGATTAAGTGTGGTAATTAAATGAATAGAATTTCATTTGTCCAACAGCTAGGTGCTAAGAAAGGAGGTCTGGGGGCCCAGAAAGTGAAGGCCAACTTTGCCGATATTGAACGTGAAGCAGCAATGGCTGACCAGTTGAAGGTGCGAGCAGCTGAGGAGGCAAAGCTTCTGGCAGAGAAAACAGCTGAAGAGGAACAGAAGCAGGTATACTGTAGAAGATGTGGGTTGTGAATTCAGTGATGCAACTGCAGTCTGTTCATTGCCCAGTTTCATTACCAGTCTTTATGTCATTTGTTTTCATTGTGAAACCCTGCTCTACACATTGTGTTTTGTAAAGCATGCTATTTCATATATGAAAGGCCGTATTCAAGTGTTCCCTTTATATTCGTATTGTGTGTACTTGTTATTTCTTGTTCCATAATTTTACTGCTTTGTTTTATTTGGATGTGAAAAATGGTAATAGGATAATGGACGAAATGACTCAAGGAGGAACTTGTAATTTATTCAGCTGTGCATGCAAAATTAGATGGATATATATAGTCAACCAACCAATGCAGTTTGTTAAACTGTATTTTTATTCCATATTGCTGATCACCAACATGTTTCATTTGTATTCACAATCGTCATCAGGGTGTCATAAAGAGTACTAATAAAACATACTGTAAGCTATTAATCTGTGTAGGTAAAACCACATGGTGTAATGGCTAACATCTTAGGTATTCTCTATTATAATACCAAGTTGGTTTAAAATGGTTAAAATTCAAAACAATGTTAAAACAGGGTGTGTCTGTGTTGTTGAATGCAGTTTATATGCACCCTGTTAACGTGGATGTGGGTGTATGTTGTACTGTGGTTGGCTTCAGACTGGTTAAATTGATATAGGTGTACATAAAATGCATTCAACAACAGAGACATGCCCTTTTTTACCTGTTTTAACACTATTTGGATTATAACTGTTTTATCAATATATAAACCAACTTTGTTTTATAACAGAGAGTACCTAAGATGTTAAGCATTGTTCCAAGTGATGTTTACCTATACAGATTAATAGCTTATTGTATCTTTTATTAGTACTCTTTAAGATGCCCTGATGGTGTGTGTGTGTGTAAAGCAGTCCCTTTACAGGCCTGAACAGGCCCTGAGGGTTCCAGGAGGTTGAGGCTCCCAGATTTCGAGACAGTCGGCACATGAAGTTGGTAAGGTTGTCAGCCCTTCACACCAGCTGCCTTTACCCCCCAGGAAATATTCCTGGTACTGATTGTTGTTAGAGGCTGAGTCAACCCCAATGCCATAGTTCTGCTGGAAGAAGTATGTTAAATGACACCATAGGCAATCGAACCCATGTCCTTCCAGCTTGTAGTGCAGTGCCTTAACTAACTACACTGCCACATGCCCCAGCAATGTGAAATAAAAATACAGTTTAACAAAGTGCATTCATTGGTTGTCTATATATACATTACAATTTAATGCATGGGTCTGGATCACATTAAATCAGATGGGTAGCTTGAATGTGCATGAATATGGTAACTGGAAGAATTTAAGGAGAGAAAATGCCAGTGTGATTTGAAGATTGAAGTGTTCATGATGAAAGGATTGTGATTCTTTTTGTAACTTATTCCATTTTCAAGACGTTTTCTTTGAGTTGTAATTGATTTTGATGTTGATTGGACAATTTGCAGATAGCTTCTATGCATCTAGCATACCAAGACTTGAGCTTGCAACAGAAGAAGGAGCAAGAGAAGCTAAAACATGTCGATCCTATGAAAGCCCAGCAGATTGAGAGGCTTGGAATGGGTTTTGCTTCACGGACGTAAGTTGTGTGGAGTACGTGTGTGACACTGCACTTACTACAACACCAAGCAAATTTACAAATAATTGTTGCCAAAACAAATTCTATTGGCCCTCTACATGGATGTTTAATGTCTAGGCTGCGAGCAGGATGACTCCGCAGCTCCAAGCTGGAGCAACAGATGTTTCTTTTCCCCAAAGCATCTAGTCCAGGTTTCAGGGCCATCTAGTTCTTTTCAGTGGGTACAGGAGCTCTTGTTCTTAGGGTTAAAGTGGCTGCAGCATGTAGCTGACTGCTTACCTGTGTATAGTGCTGAGGTTAAGAATGAGTGGAGCTGTACCCCCACTCCCTCACATTCTTTCTTGGCACACATGGCTGTCAAAAATTCTGACCTTATCCAGGTGCGTGTATTAACCAATGTCAAAGATTCCAACCTTTTAAAACCCCCCTGTGTCTGAGAGTACATGACATCTGTTAGCATTTCATCTGAACTACAAAATCGAGAAACATTGGAGGGATTTCCCCATATTTACTGTTGTGAGGAAGTATGTGTTATAGATCCATGGAACTTGGCACTGTAGGATTAGTGCTGTCATTTCTAGTGTTATGTGATACTATAATATTATGTAGCAGCACAGTATGACAGCTGTTGAAAATATTGCTGCCCTTCTGTGTCAGAGCAATAAACTTTCAAAACAAGACCATCTGTTTTTGGGTAATGTATTGGATTTCCAAATATACTGTTGTAGTTCTGTAGTTTAAGTCCCAGTACATACCTACCTACATACATACATAAGTTTTCATGTCCAGTGACAGTCAATGAAGCATTAAATAAGGATGTTACAGCAGTTTATACTTCATAGTTATTATTTGTTTATATATTGTCAAGTGTATTGACTTTTATAGATAGATAGATATATTTAACTGCAATCAGGTTGACACCTGGTGGCAGTATTACAGTACACATTTACACACAAACAATACACAGAACAACACAATTAATTTTGGAAGAGTGTGGGCTGTGCCCCATCTTTGCAAGTTATACACTGGGGCCTTAAAACTGAGGAAAAAGCGTGGGAAAACCTCAGTCAGGGTAGAAGGACATCCACTTTTTCTCTTTTGGGTCACTTTTCTCATGTAAAGAAATCATGGCTTAACATATCTCTGTCTCGCCATTTCTCTGTTCTGTTTGTGTAATGTGCTGTCAGTAATTCAGATCATGTACAGAGAGGCAGATTTATAATGTCCCCAGTCATAAAAGGAGATGCAGTCCCAAAATGTGCAGGTGTTCTAGCCCACACAGGTGCTGTGTTCTGTAGCACTGGTACACAAACCAGGTTATGGTTGTTAAGTGCCTATTTATGTTTCTGATGTGACTAAGAACGAATAACAGTTTCTTCTGTAAACAGTATTCAGTTGTTGGTTTTGTCATGGAGATGAAGTGTTTCGTATGAAGTTGGAACTGAACTTTTAAATGTGTGTGTACATGAATTTCGGACTTCAAAATGTTAATTCTAAAATTCATCCCCCCCCCCAAATTAAGCTTGCACTATACCCTCAAAAACAGTACTTGCCTTCAGGGTTCTTAAAAAAACAAATCTTACAAATCCTTGGAAGTTTCTGCTTGTGAATCAGTAGTCTTATGTAGGAAATGCACTTGTTTCTTATATTTATCTCTGTTTGCAGAGGTGTGAGTCATTCTGCTTTAAGTGACATGAAGACAATTGAGCAAGAGAGCCCCAGTAAAGTTGCCAGCAGTTCTGCAAGATCTGTATTTGATCGAGATTCTGACCGCGATGGTTTCTTTGATGACTTCCATTTCTCTTCACCATCTGTAGGCTTTGGCATGTGAGTTTCTACTATGAGTGTGTTCTTGAAGATTATTGTCTCCCAGGATGAGGTGCTGTGTCATCAGCCATGCAGTTTCTGACATTAATGATTGTTGTCTTCATCATCAGGGTCAAGCAGTCCAAACAAAATTCTCCCTTCTCCCTGTACTGAAGCACTATGATTGTTTGAGCTGTTTGGTACTGCGCACCCAATAACTCACCTTCACGACCCTGAAGACTAGGATGTTCTGCATCATTGCTATGAGAATGCATTATTTCAGGCTTCTGCCATGTAGCAGCTGAGAACTGCACACTTCTGGGTTATTACACTATGTGTAGTATTTTCTTAACCACAACTTGCTGCGCAATAACCCAGAAGAGTGGAGTTCTCACTCCCTGCCATGAGAACATCAAATCTCACTGTATATATGCTTAATTTTAATAAGACTTCCAAAATTTAATAATACAGTACAGTCATGTGTCGCCTAATGATGGGGATAAGTTCTGAGAAATGTGTCGTTAGGCGATTTCGTCGTCGTCCAAACATCACAGAGTTTACTTACACAAACCTGGATGGTATAGCCTATTGCTCCTAGGCTACAAACTTGTACAGCATGTTACCACACTGAATAGTGTAGGCAATTGTAACTCAATGGTAAGTATTATAATATTATATTACAATATTAAAATATTATGGGACCAACGTCATGTATGTGGTCCTTCATCATCCGAAATGTCTTTGTGCAGCGCATGACTGTACCTGTAGAAATGTTAAGTAGTTTTGATTAATATTCCTCATGGTTAGCACTTTATTAATAATGGAATGGAACAACTGTTGTCAGGGCATATAACATCAGGTGCAATTTGTGGGCTGCTCTGCAGGTTTTCTGCTTTCATTTTATTCATTTATTTTTTTGCTCCTGCAGCTACTGTTGTGGTTAGAAATAAGACTATTAAGTTTTTTTTTTTAATACAATCTGAAATTTATGGTTGATCTTATACTTGTTCATACACTTATTGCAATTGTCACATGAATATCCTTCATCCCAGTTCGATCTACCTGTGTGTTTCTTGTGAGTTTTTGTTGCATTAGTCTTTCTGCTTTCAGTCATTCCTTATCCCTTACCATCATCCAGTTATTAACAAAATGGAGATTGTGTGTGTATCTGTACGTTGTTTTACTATGGGATATTTCTAGAGGCACGTGTGTTTGGTATTTACAACGGGGTTGATTTTCATTCTTTTTTGGGCTGTAAAATATAATTTACAGTTAATTGTTATTGTCTGTATTGCTGTATAATAATGTCTGTGGCTACAAACATTTCAGGTTTTGGCTGTTGTCTGTGTCACTAGTTACATAAGTTTCTGTTGTGTTTGTTCGTGGTACATATATATGTTTGTGGGCCAGGTAGCTCAGTCGGTATAGCGACTGACTACAGGCTGGACAGTCTGGGATCGAATCCTGGTGGGGATGAGATTTTTTGCCCATCCAGACCGGCCCTGGTGCCCACCCAGCCTCCTGTAAAATGGGTACCGGGTCTTCCCTGGGGGTAAAGTGCGGCCGGGGCATGCTGCTGACCACTCACCCCCTTCTAGTGCTGCAGTCATGGAAGAGTAGAGCTATACCTCTACCAACCCTCTGGGCCCCACGGGGCCTGTAACAGGATCACTTTACCTTTACCTTTTTTACATATATATGTGTTTAAATTGTTGGAATACTGATTTTGGTGCTGTGCTATTGACGAACTCCTTAGCATAGTGTATGTATTTATCTTCTCCCTTGTGCACGTGATATTCCACCTACCTCATTGTCCTTGATTTTGTCACCTGAATAGTGTTCAGTGATGAGTACAGCTTATGAAACTCTGCCCTTTGCAGTTTTCTGTATCCTCCTGTTTTGTCTTAGGTCTGAATGTTTTCCTTAGCACCATCCTCTGACACACCTTCAGCCCCTTGGTGTGAGAATTTTGTTAACAAGTATTTTGTACTGAGATTTGACTGCAATAATTATTAAAAATGCTTGTCTGTTGTTGTGGTACATTTGTTGGGAATTTATTTTGGTAGGTATAAAAGTAGTCCCAGTGAAAACAAGAGTCTGGAGGCAATGTTCCTTGATGGCAACACAAGTCGAGATAGATCTGGTGGCAAAGGGTGGGGTTCGTTTGAACCAGAAAGCAGGCAGCCCTCTTCAAGCAGCCACACATCTGAAGATCGACCACTCTCTAGAACAGGCCCCCCTCCTTCCTCTTCATCTTCTGTTGGTAATGAAGCGCAGAAGAAATTTGGAAGTGCCAAAGCCATTTCATCTGAACAGTTTTTTGGTGACTCAGCAGACAATAATGTAAGCTTTAGATAGTATGATTGCATTGATTAAAGATTCCTGCACTCTTAAAATGTGAGTGTGCTGTAAGAGCAAACAACAGAACCATGATCTTTCACTGTGGAAGCTTCAGCCTGTGTTGTGTGAGGGTTTTCTGTCTGGGAATTTAAATTTCATCTTTGTTGTCTTGGGTTTCACTTAGCAAACATTACTTCCTCACACTGGTGTATCGCAATTAAACTTAGATATCTTATATTCGCTAAGTGTGGCATGTTTTATACATGGGATAACCTAGTTGGTGTAGTGACCAGGCTGCAGGCTGGATGATCTGAGGTTTGATTTGTGGCAGGTTCAGGAAATTTTTCTCTCCTCCAAAGCATCCAGACTGGCCTGGGTGCCCCCCCAGCCTCGAGTTCATCGGGTTCTAGGGGTTCGGTCCCTGAGACTAAACAGGCTGGAGCCCTAGTAGTTCAGAGGTTAAGAGTGAGTGCTCTCTGTTCCTTCCTATGTGCTTTCATGGCATACATTAGAACAGCTTTACCTTTGTGAGATATGAGATTGTCATGGTGATATAGAGGATTCAGGTCTTGTAGGATGTGATGCTGTTTCATTGGGTGCATGGTTCCTGATGTTTGTAAGGTTCATATTGCCTTTGAAAAGCAAGGAACCACTCATCCAGTGATAACAGCATTATAGTCCAGAAGACCTGAATCCTCAGAAACAGTCAGTTTTAAAGCAACAGTTGAAACTGCATGTCATATTAAAATGTGACTATTTGCACTGTTGATGACCGTGGCGGATACAGAGGGTCAAACTGACATATGGTCAAGGACTTGCCTGTGACAGTATGACAAAAACTAGCAGCTAGCAAATATTTGCATATAGTCATGTTTCAAAACTGTAGTATTGCACATGTAAACCTGTATTAATTTTAAACGTCTTGTGTACGATAACTTAGCCTGATCTCCCAGTTTCAATATTATCAATATCAGTAACTGTTGTTTTACAGTGGGAACGCAAAGCAAACCTTTCAAGATTTGAGGGATCATCAAGCATTTCATCTGCTGATTTCTTTGGTACTGGAAGCAGCCACAATAGCAGTAGTGGAAGCCATCTTAGCACCCCAGACTTGGAAGATGTTAAGGAGAGTGTTCGACAGGGAGTCACAAAAGTGGCTGGCAAGCTGAGCTCAATTGCAAATGGTGTTATGTCCTCCATACAAGTGAGTAGATGGTTTCAAATTGTTGGTGTATTGCTAGTTTATGAACCTCTGCTTGCCTGGCCTGTGCTGTAGCTACAGAACCTTGTATGACAGCTGAATATTTTGAAGCATTAAGTTTATCTGAATAATATTTAAAAACCACATGGTTAATGCGTTTTGCAGACCTAATTGCCATTGGTTCTGTATGAAGAACAAATTACTCAAATACATGAAATAAAGTGAAATGCCAACTTGATGAAACTAGGTAATTTTATTGATGTATTCTTAGCTCGCCATATTTCAGGTACATACGCCCATCATCAGGAGCATTAGATGTTGAGTTGCAGCATACGGTTTTCTGCACCGAGTTTTTGGATGGGTGGTGGTCTTGAGAGCCGCTGCGTAGGTCATGTGTACGGTGTGGATGGTGCCATGCGACTGCAGTTGCACAGCACCATCCACACCGTACACATGACCTACACAGCAACTCTTTAAGACCACCACCATCCAAAAACTGTATGCTGTAACTCAACATCTAATGCTCCTGATGATGGGCGTATGTACCCGAAACATGGCGAGCTAAGAATACATCAATAAAATTACCTAGTTGCATCAAGTTGGCATTTCACCTTATTTCATGAAGAAGATGCACGGTCAGACAACCCTCAAGTTACTTAACCTTTTGACGCCTAATGTCAACTATAGTGGTCGTACCGCACCGCTAACCTCTAAAGTTGCATTTTATATATTTATTCAACAAATATAGATACTGAATAATTTAAACATGGTATTTACTCTCCGTTTTTTTTCTCTTCGAAATTCAGTTTGTTTCATAATTCTAACGTATTTGGTTCCTGTATTATTCACATTTTATATGCAGGGTGTGCTAAAATTAAAAAAATAATTCCGGCGCCAAAAGGTTAAATACATTTCACTGGCATAAATGCATTGTGTTAATGTTACAACTGGTCTTAATGTGTAACAACCAGTCTTCTTTGAAGGGTTCATTAGTGTGTCACTGTTATCATGTCTTTGGCCATTGCAGCTGTCACAGGATGCCCTAGTGATCACAGGCTACCTGTGTGATACAGCTGCTGCACTGAAGGACACTGTACTGCACACATTTCTGTAAACTGTTTAACACCACATAATTTGTACCTTCCAGGACCGCTATGGTTATTGATGCAGCATTTGCCTCAAGATGTGCAGTGTACAGGAAAATGAGTCCCTCTTCTCGACAGTAAACCAGAGGATGAACTTTGTTTTCAATTCTCCATTATGTTGGAATGTGGTAATCTTTGCAGAAATGTGCCTTTTTCACATGTATCATCATCATCATCATCATCATCATCATCATCATCGCTATCACCACCACCACCACAATTTTTGTCATCCCTTACATTTTCATGTCACAGTTTCTGGTATGTATCTCTGAGTCTTTTATCAATGTTAAAGAGCAGTGTAGACAGATTTATAATCACATGACTGTTATTGTTTTCTTGATGCAGTTACACTTTGTTGTCTGGTAACTGAAAGTTAAGTCATGTATGTTACACAAAAATTTTGAGTTTTAGGTTATTTCATTGAATTGTAGAGGCACTTGAAACCCCTACATATTGTGAATAGTATGTAAATATCATAAATTGTTTGCCTTATTTTTTGTGAGCACATGTTTTTTATTGTAGGGTTGGATATTCTGTGGGTTTTATGAAATGTTTGGGTTCTTTGATTGTTAGAGCACGTGTACTTTAAAATAGGATTCACTGACACAGTATCTGCCTACTGTATTTTGTTGATTACTTTGTTACTTTCTTGTATCCAATAATTGTGTTATTTAATTTTTGCATATTGAGGGGAACATTTTCTTGTGAAAACAGCTGTTCTAGTGAGTGAGGTGCCATGCCAGTTTTGACATACATTGCTATAGTTAAGACAGACCACCAAAGTAATAAAATCTGAATGTGTGGGTACTAAGACTGATTGAAGCTTCATATCATAGTGTTCTGGGTTGTGACATTAGTGTCTGGGGGGGAACCTACTGTCTCCGTCTTTGGGGTGGAAGACTGTGCCTCCTGTTGTTTTTTTCCCCCATTTCCTCCTCCTTCTCCTTAGAGTGAACTTTGTAGTAATGAAGGGGAGAAGCAGCACTCCTAATTATAAGCAATTAATAATCCAGAAGGGTTAAAGTGCACACAGTCTGTGCTGCATTCAACCCTGTAAGTGTTGCTGAAGATTCAAGAGTCTGGGATGGGACATAGTCTTTGAGCAAGACAATTGGAAGGATTGCAGTGCTGTCACTGTCAGGGTCAGGCAGTCAAAGAAGGATGAAGATGAGGGCACAGTAATCCTTCAAAATATCTGGAACTGCTTGCCCAAACTACAGTGTCCCAGATGACTTGAATGTACAAGTGTTTAAACATTCTCTGGCTGTTTTCCAAGTATTATGAAACTTCACTGCACTTATGTTAATTACACAGCACGCTCCCTTCCCTTCGTAATGGCTCATTCACACTTAGTGTCAGACTTATTCAGCTTGGAAAGCAGACCTGAATTATCAAACACAAGCATTTCTACTGCACAACAAGATGAGCCAAGCCAAACCAAACGTGACCAGATGTGTTGACTGGTGGGTATTTGTGTTTACTTACTAGCTTGTGGCTGATTCTGTTGCACAACATTCTACATTGCCATATGCTTGAAGTGTTTCTTTGGTACAGGGCTTTAGGCTGTGAAATTCTAATTAACGTGGTGCATCTAAGGTGAGCTGTGTGGGAAAAGGGTGATGAAAACTATAAAAATGTAGAACTTACAGTGAAACTGTGGGAAGAAGTGCCTTACACAATGAACTGTCCATTAATTGAAATATGATTAATTTTATCATGTGCTAACAGAATCATGTAAAGTATTTTGATATCCAATTATTATTTATTACACATCATATTCATATATTGCCACCATATAATTTAGTCATTGTCTGTTTTGCATTCATCAGCTGTGTTGTAATCAACAATTGTCAGGTAATCTCCCCATGTCACTGTTAAAATAGGCAGTAAATCCATCCCTACACTTTTTGTTCTCGTATTATTTCATGTAACCTTACATCCTTATCAGTATTAAATGAGTCATTAACATTTTATAATTCCATGAAAGATGCCTCATCAAAACCGTTAGTCTCAAGACTGTTGGCCACACCATTTCCAGCTTCACTTGGCTTGCTATGTGAATAGTCGTTCACTTAGACCAGTTCAATTAAGTTAAGCCAGACTCAGCTCGGCTGGCAATGTGAAAAATGTACGGTTTGCATTGGCTTTTACTTTGATAAGCCACTTGTCACATCATTATTCTTTATATAATTTATTAATTTGACTTTACTTCTCCAAATGTCATGGACACTTTTTTCCTCCACATATATTTCACTCCTATATTGTTACGTGCAACTTTCTTCTTCAGCCATTTGTATAATTTCTGCTTTGTGTTTTAATAGTTAAAACCACATCCTTATGTTCCTTTGCTTGTTTGGCAACTGAATACAGATTAAAATACAAAAGTTGAGAAACTGTATATGACACTACACATGAAATGTGAAAGGATAAGAAACATGCCTAAATACAGTATGAAGACTAATGAAGGTTGCATGAAGTTAGAACTTGTAGGAAACTGCAGACAGAGTTTTGTGGTCACTAAACAGTGAGACAAACTGTATTTACCTGAACTTAAGATGAATTGCATATAGAGTAAACCCCCTTGGTGCTGTTCTGTTTTTAGGAAACTGCTTATTCAGACCATGTTTTTACTTTGTGTGTAATTATAGGGCTGCCTCCCTGTCTGTAGGTGATGAATTTGGAACAGATTCTCATCTAATGTTAGGGAAATATGGTGTATTTTTCTACTAGAAAGTAGAACCTTTGTTCAGTCACACTAGACCAGCTCCAGAGGCAGTCCAGTAGTATAATGAAATTTGCAACAGGGTGAGACGATGTGCAGTGTACTGCAAATTGTTATAGAGTGTTGTTGAAGGAGATGTCATTGCTAACCCAAGTCACTAAAGCTATGGCCAATAACTGAGAGGTTCTGAAAGTTCTGCATTTTATCAGCAAAGTGGATGATATTCTGTTGTATTTATTGTGAACAAACGGTCATGGGTCCTCTTACAACACCTTTCTTTTTTTCCAAATTGACACACAGCATTTGTCAGGGTCCCTGATCCTGATTGGTTCATACATACATGTGGTCCTGGACCTTTCTTCCGTACATCACATACCTTTTTTTTCCTTTCATTGCTTGCACACCAAAGAGGAGGCAGCAGGTTTCTATGAAATGTTATCCATAGATTCCATTGAAAGGAGGACTACAAACCCCATCCATAAACCAGGGAATATGGCCTGATAACATACTGTAAGCATGTAAGAAGTATAATAAGTTCAGTTCTCATGCCAGTAAGTTTGAAAGCTGATGTACATTATCTCCACCTAAAGAAGAATAAATGTAGTTCAAACATGAAACAATGTGAAGCACTTTTATTTAACTCTTGTGATTAGCGTACCCATAAAATAGTACTGAGACCTCAAAATTCCACAGTATTTATTTTATAGTAATACACTGCCATCACATAAAATTTAAACTTCCCTTGAATACTTGTATTCTGAAATACACATATACTGTAAATGAATGTGCAGCAAACAGTACTACCTACTGGGATATGACACCGTGTAATCTAGTAGAAATTTACTGACATCTCAGTGGAATCTGCTGCCCCCATCTTCAGAACACAGTGTCAAATCCCAGAAGCGTATGCTTTAGTCACTGGCGTGAACCTTGGATATCATGCACTGGGCAGTGTTTTGTAGAAAGTGATTGGAGGTTCTCACGGTGATGCCTGACTAGATTGGACATCATGTGTTCAGGTATATGTATGTACCAGTGTTTCAGGCGAACCAGCTACCTCTGTCTTGGTGTCCATCAACATGGAGGCAGAAGGTTTCTGCAGAACACTGATACACACCTTCCAAACTGCAATGTCATTTTAACATTGTTATAAAATGCATCATTCATATTCCCTGCAATTTAGACGAGTGTTTTTCCATATTTAAAAACATGATATAACTATGCTACACCCTGGATGACCAGAGAATCAGTGTGTGATTTACTGGTACTGATAGAGATTATTGTTTTCAACGTGTCCAGACTGATTCTAGAGCCAATGTCATGTCATCTCCAATGGGAACTGGAGTCATAACTCAAGGGGTAGAGTGGCCAGGACACAAAGGTGATACTTATGCCCATCTAGGGCCAAGGTTAGGAATGTGTGGAACTGTAACTGCATTTCTGTGTATGTCTTAATGGCATAATGTTAATTAAATAAGCTCGGGCACAACTGTACTGTTGTACCTGTATACAGCTTATAGAAAATAGGTGTCTATCTTTTTCATGTTAGTGTTGTACAACTCATAAGGTTGTGTACAACTGACAGAAAAAGAAACATACCATAATTGATGATAACACAACGGGAATGCCTTGCCTTTTAAAAAAAGGAGTTTCAGACACACAAAAGAATTAATTGTGTCCCAGCCCAACGTGCATCAAATTTCTAACCCACAGTCTTCATGCATTCACAATGTAATGAAGAGATGAAAAATTTAATCTGGTAGTTCTCTTAATAATTTAACCTTACAGTAAACTGCTTCGCTTATGACGAGTAACAATACTGACTGCTGCTTCAGGAGATGCTGCTGTGGCCTGTTCTGTCTTCAGTTGCATTCATCTTTGCACCTTGTCATTAGGCAGTAACTCCAGTAAATTGTCCTCAAGTTGGCAGCCATGTCAGCTCATTTAAGTACAGTAACATGTCATAGAGTTACTTGAACCACCTGGCATAGCTGAAGATAATTATACTGATTTCATTTGCCCTGAAAACTTAAGACACATAGGCAGTAACATGGTTAATCCTTCTGCAACCTTTAGATGACAGACTTAATGACCATGGGGTCAGTTAAGTTTTGCAAGAGAGTGAGGTATCTGTAGCCTTTCAGGATTAAGAATTGGTAATTTGGAAGCTGTAGATCTGGGTTTGGATGGCTTGCTATCAGGAAATGTGGATCTGTTGTAACTGACTCTAAATTAACATGGCTGAATGTGGACTTGTTTCAGTGTTGCGTATTCCTACATTGCAGTTTGGTTAGTGATATGTAAAACTTTCCACGCATGAAATATCAAGTAAAGGCAGTTGCATGCTGTTTTTAACATGCAGTTTCAGAACTTCTAACTTCTGAGATGAAAGCTATAGTACAGTACTATTATGAAGTTCTGCAGACCCTAATTGCCTTATTCTGCAGGCACACCAAGCCATGAGAGGAGAACCAAAATAAAAGATTGATTTATCAGTGTGTTTCAGTGTTCCCACTATACTTTATGTTCCAATTAATGTTGTCTTCCCATCTATATTTGGGAATACCAAGCAGTCTCTTTACTCTTTTCCCATGAAAACCTGACTCATATGTGTGTCACATACTTCTCCTGTCAAATTGATTTGATCACTCTGGATAGAACAAAGAAAAACAGGGCATAAGCATAACAATTATGGGGTTTTTGAAGTCAGTTCAGCCAAACTGGTATGAACGGTTTACCAAGATAACAAGACAGGCAATGCACGTATAACGTAACATTGGGGCGTGTTCATGCAACCATAGTTGCAGTAGAAAAGTAATAAGTGTTAGATATTGTGTGTTTGTAGCCTTAGGTTTCCAGCATGCAATGCACATGCGCAGTATTATATTGCCATATGTGGCCTGCCTGGCTCTACAATATTTTTCCACATCTCTCAAATGGCACCATTTTTGAGGGGGGGGGGGGAATTTATTGAACATAATATGTGTGATTGACTTTCTCCACCACTTGTGTCTAAAACTTTTATCTTTCTACGAAGAAATGAGCGAGATATGATCAAAGATTTAGATTGGTCTTCATGTCAAGTACCTATTATTTTTGTCTGATTTTAGTGAAACTTGATTCTTGACAGATTTTTTAAATATACTGAAATTTCATGGAAATCTGTCCAGTCCATGCCGAATTGTTCTATGTGGACAGATGGATGAAAGTAGCCAAATAGTAGGAATTTTCTGTGATCTACTGAAGTCTTTTGATTGTGTGACCATGATATTCTTTTGGATAAACTATTATATGATGTTATACATGGTACAGCAATACTGTGGTTTAAATCCTATTTGGAGAACAGAAGAGAAAGCTGAAATATGGCATAATGAACCTGGTAAAACCTTTCCAAATTGGGAAACTTTAAAAAGTGGTGTACCCCAGGGTTCCATTCTGGGTCCATTGTTATATTTACTATACATGAACAATTTAACGTTAGGAATAAATTTGATTCTAAACTGCTATTATATGCAGGTGATACCAGTGTATTAATCTTTAGTACTAGTATACATGAAGTTCAAACAAAACCTGTAATTGCACTGGATAATATAAACAAATGTTTCATGAGAAATGGTTTGTCCTTAAACCTAAAAAAAACTACAATAATTAAACTTGATTCAGATTATCAAACTAATGCACTTTTCCAAGTCTTTTATAAGGATAAAGTGTACAAGAAGAAATAAACACTAAATTTATTGGAGTAGAATTTGATAAACACATGAACTGGAAAACGCATATTAAGCTTACACTACCAAAACTAAGTAGCACATGCCATGCAGTTGGAAACTCGTGAAGCATTGGAGCAATTTAGCAACGCTTAAGATGGTAAGTCGTGCATATTTCCACTCAACTGTGGTTTATGGAGTGACCTTCTGGGGTAATTCAATGGATATTAATAAATTCTTCTCTTACACAAAATTTTAAGAATAATGATGGGGATAAGTCCTATAAGCACAATGATATTTATTGTCCCCTTGTAATATATATTGTACCTGCTGAAATTTTTAGTTAATAACTGGGAATATTTCTCATTTAATATTACACTCTAAATTTACAAGAAATAGAATGTCTTCATGTACCACAAACAAATTTGTCATTATGTCAAAGAGTGTTGGCTACAGGAGTGTAATTATTTTTAATAAATTACCCAAATATATAGTTCATTCTGGAAAAAACGAGAATCAGTTTATAGGAAAACTGAAAAATTTATTATTATATCCATCATTTTATTCTATAAATGAGTTTTTAAATTATATTTACGATCCATAGGGATATCATTACGTACAGTAGATTCATGTCACAGATGATTGCCCCTATGGTGTTATGGTAATTAATTTGAGGGGCTATATATGTTGATTAATACAAGTTGATTGATTCATGATGTTGGTATATGTTATGTGATAAGCCTGCTGAACAATTTAAAACGTTTTTATTTTTATACTTTATATTTTATATATTATATGTGTTTGTTCACATGATATTACAGGATTGCTCAGCAAATAAGCCCACGTTTATTTATTATTGTGTTATGTTTTATTGTGTTGTATTGATATTGATAAGTGAGCCGAATTTGATGAATCTATGAAACAAGGTATGTACGTTATGTACTAGTCGCTTTTCGCGATCTTGCAAATGCATCTAAAAAGTACCCTGGAAGCAGGACCTTAGGTGTCATACGCTAAACAGCCACGCACGCACGAATGCGAAACGAAACATTGGCCAATGCTCCAGCTTATGTTGCGATTTGTGTCCAGCATTTTACCCATGTCGTTTATCAAACGGGGCTAAACGCATGGCTGTTGAGAATGAGGTATGCCAACCGGTAGTTTTAAATTTTCCCGCCACACACGTACGGCACAGTTGTACTTACTTATATTAATATATTACGCCTTAATTTAAATATGCCAATTTCCATTTGGTTTTCTATAGCGAATACAATCATTCGATTGATTCTTAGGCACTCACATTTGCGTTAGTTGGCGACGTTCGAACACATTATAGCTTAGTTTGGGTTGTGTTGATGAGTTCATTCCTTTGTTACGGATGAGTGTGTTGAGGTGTTCGCTTTGTGACAACTTGAAACACTGCTCGTGTGTAAGAAGTATGTATGTCAAAATGTGCAGGTTCTTCAAATATTGTTGCAAAATTTGTGCTATGAAATTGCAACGCTTTTGAGGAGAGGTTATGTTGACAAATATGTGTGTGTGTGTGTGTTTTTTTTTTTTTAATGTAGCTTATGGCTACCCGTATCGGTGCATATTTTCAATTTGGTCGCCAAAATAACCAGATAAAGTTAGCTTTATCATGAGCAGGAACAGTTTACTTGCCACTCTTACAAAACGTTTGCGAATTTGGAATTGCATAAACAGGGAGAGGTGACTTAGAGCGTGCCTCTTTAAGGACTTCGTCACGTGTAACAATCACATAGCCTGATAAAATATTCATTCTGGGGTGAATTCTTTGCCATTACGAAAGACAACATTCACAAAGTAGGTGTATATTTGTATGGAAAGTTATTAACTTTGAAACTGGTAACACTGGTTGCTCCTTACATCGATAACGATTTGCTTGGGTGATACATAGAATCGAAATCATCGTATATTATTTTTATGCCCTCGCAGGATACAGTAGGCTAGACCTGGCAGAGTAGATCTTACAGAAATCGGGTGCAGTGGGCGGACGTTTGGGATACCATCAAAGGGGCTCGTTTTGTTCTCCTGAACTTAAGTAATGTTGAACAAGAATAGCTAAAGGCCTGTAGACAGCATTGTATGTTTTATTTAAGTACCTCTGCTTTTTATTATGTCTAACACAAATAGTCAAAATCACAAGGGTGTCATTCACGTGATCCTCAGCTACTTTGTTAAGAGTACCCGTACATAAAAACGGCAATAAGGCTAAAATGATGAGTTATAGACCAATATCATTGTTGGTAACCTTTTCAAAATTTTTAGAAACTGCAGTGTTTAATAGATTTAATAAACACTTAGAAGTAAACAGTATATTGGTACCAGAGGAGTCTGGGTTCAGGAAAGGTACTATGTTTCAAAAAGCAATCTTTACTCTACCTGATAATATTCTTACTATATTAAATCAACAGCAGCTGGCAAGAGTTATTTTTTGTGATTTGCCCAAAACATTTGATTGTGTTAATCATGAAACCCTTCGAGGTAAATTGTACTGTTACACAATACACGGAGTTAATATCAGATGGTTTGAGTCCCTCACAAATGGGAAGCAAAGGGTTAATGTAATATCTCGGCATCATCAGCATAAATTTTCTTCAAACTGGAGAGCAATAAAATGTGGAGTTCCTTAAGTATCAATCCTAGGACCATTATTATTTGTAATATAACAAATACAAAATTGCTTGTACTAGGTCTAGATAAATGTATGGAATGGCAGACACATCGATTTAATAATACCAAAAATGAGCAGCACTCGCTATGTAATTAGATCCATGTACTCATTTAATGTAACCATAATGTGCTTACTTCTATTCCATAATCGAGTATGGATATACTGGGGACTCTCATCAGAAAGTAGGAAAGTATTTCAGCTGCAGAAGAAAACCATAAGAATCATGACAGGATCTAAATCTAGAACAACCATATAAACCTATATTCCAAACATTAAAAATATTAACTTTAACATCTCAGTACACACAATGTACAAAGGAAGTGTGAAGCAGTCTAAACACAACTATATTTGGTGTCTGTAGCTAGTGATGGTAGATAGCTATCAACAACTACACGTTTCGGCCATCATGGTGGCCATCATCAGGTTGTTCATACTAAAGTGGATAAACTTATACAAAATATTAGTTTATCTACTTTAGTATGAACAACCTGATGATGGCCAAAACGTGTAGTTGTTGATAGCTACCTACCATTGCTAGCTACAGATACCAAATATAGTTGTGTTTAGACTGCTTCAGACTCATTTTGTACATTATGATTTAATACACAACAGTGATGTTGAGCCTCAAAATCTCAGTACACACTTTGCTTGATGGCATTTTTGACAAACATCTAGGAACATTTCACCTTTAATTCTTCTTCTGTTCACAATCAGATTATGGCTTTGCAGAGCAGTGGCTAACTTAACATATTATCAGAAGGGTATCTAATATGCGAGTATAAAGACATTTAATGCATTACAAATATCTACTGCTGAACTAGTAACAAATAAGGAGCACTTTATAGCAGCTCTGAAAAAATTTATAATTGATATAAATTTCTTTGTTCTACTGATGAATATTTTAAGTAATTGGTGTACAATAAGGACTGGTGATGACTCAAAGGAAATAGATTTATATCATAAATTTATTTATTATTTTAGCTACTTTAAATCTGGTTTTAATTTGTATATAATTAGGAATTATAATTTGTATAATATTGACTTTTGACAGTATATTGGTCTTGTACGGTGCTAAATGACTTGTTTCACATCCAGTAGCTCTTAAGGCAATGTGATGGATTAATGAAATGCATATATTTGTATGTATGTATATATGTGTACAAGGCACGTGTTCGTGTAACATTATACAGCCAGTTTTTAAGGTGAGAAGTTGTCAGCACCTCGCCAAACCCCCAAACTGGAGGACCAGTCCTTGTCAGCTGTTCATGACTGCTTATTCATTTTATTCAGAGCTACTCTCCATATTGGAGAAAACTACATAATGAGGAGCTTTATGATATGTACTCTTCATCCACTATTGTTCAGGTGATCAAATCGTGAAGAATGATATGGGCAGGGCATTTAGCATGTATGGGGGAGAGTAGAGGTGTATACAGGGTTTTGGTGGGGAAACCTCAGGGAAAGAGACCACTTGGATGACCCAGGCATAAATTGGAGGATAATATTAAGATGGATCTTCAGGAAGTGGGCTTTGAGGACATGGATTGGATCGATGTGGTTGAGGATAAGGACAGATGGCAGTCACGTATGAATGCGGTAATGAACCTTCTGGTTCCATAAAATGCAGGGAATTTCTTGACTAGCTGAGAACCGAGTAGCTTCTCAAGAAGGACTCTGCTCCATGGAGTAAGTAAGTGAGTATGTATGCACAATGGTGTCATTCACGTGATCCTCACCTAATTTGTTAGTGAACAAATAAAAAGTATAAACTGTCATCTGTTAATTCAGGTTTATTTACTTTTATACATAAAATAAACTGTTCAGCTCTTATAGTTAGTTATGTTTGAGAAAGTGTAGATTGAATATCAAGTTCATCCACTCCACTTCTTTAGTTTATGGGATAGTAATATGGCCTTCAATTGAATTAGAGTTTCTTCAGTTTCAGCTTAAGCATACTCTACTAATCCAGGATTTTCCTTTGAGAAACTGGTTTGCAAGATTTGCTGCGTGCCCTATAATGCAACAGACAGCAATGTTTAAAATTAAGTCCTGATAGACACCATCGTATATAGCTTCCTGATGGATAACAAGAACACAGCTGGCAGCAAGGAGTTCATCCCAGCGTCATCAAATGCATCTCAGTATGCAGAAACTGAGTAAGATCAGCAGTATTGTATATTGGAATATTACAGTATATAGAGTGTCACTATGTGGCACTGCTTAAGCCCAAATAGGTGCTGCTGAACCAGTCAAGGCTGATTCACTTTTACAAGCCAACCTTGCAATTTGAAAGCCCGACACTTTGGTATGATGATCAAAATACCTGATTGCTTTCTCCCTCAGTCATTTTTTAGTGAGGTAAAAATGTAAAGGTTTGTAACAATTCTTGGCTCTTGTTTAGAGCATAGCTACATGTTATTCAACTCCTGCAGTAATTATCAAATAACCTTTGTACTGAATGGCAGAACTGTGACTGTTTTCAAGCTGCCCCTGTTGCAAGTTTCATTAAAATGTGGAGTTTCAAGGGGGTTGTACAGTGGCCAGGCAGGTAGGCGGGAGGTCTCAGTTGCTGCTGTTTTGTTGTGATGTTTGTCATTGTGTGTACTGCCACTGTCTGGAGCACACACACACATGCACACACACGTTTCACAGATCCAGCATCTGTCAATAGACAATGCACACAACAGAAACACACTACACAAAAATAAATAATACACTATCAGAATCATGCAGTGTGGATTAGAGGACAATGGTTATGTTTCCTCTCCCTGTGATGTAACAACACTATAATCTACACTTTCCTCAATCACAGTTCACTGTTGACTGCTATAAAGTTGGTACCAAAAAGCCTACTGCCCTGTTCTGTTGTTGGCAAATAACATACCAGCATAATGTCAAAGGGCAGTGTAATTAATTGGCAATGAATGAACCAAAAGAAATGACATAGCTAATTTGGTACTGTACCTGTGTTGCAACAGAAACTTGTGGAATTTGCTGTACCCTAAGCTGCATGTGTTGAATAACTCATGAATTGTAGTGTGTGAATTGTTGATTATGTACCAGCAATAATTGAATGCTTGAAAGACATTAGGTTAGGTTTTCATGGTGTAGTGATGATTGAGAGTGTATTTTATGTGTAATGTCATAAGAGTGATAAATAGTCTGGTCATACATGAATCCTTCACTTTATATGAAATTCAAATTTAATATTTATTCTGCTTTTTACAACAGTTTGTTGCCATCATTATTGCATGAATATGAGGCATTTGTTGGTGCTCTGCAGCAGCAGGTCGATTTTTATAAGGTAAGGTTCAGAGAGTAGTACATTGCATTCTGTGTTTTATAGTGCCATTGAGCATCACATTTGACAGCATAATACCTTTTGTTCATTTCAGGATATTCCTGATTTAAGTCTAGGTTTGGAGACCAACTTGTCTCAAGTTACATGGTCTTACTCACTCTCTCCTGGCATGTGCTAGAACATGACCACTATCTTGTACAATCTTTGCAGCTCATTATTTGCCAGTCATTGTATCATTTGAAGCTAAGCTGTCTGAGCTGTTAACAGAGTCATTCAGTAAACCATTAACGAAGCGAATATCTTCAAACACTGTATAGACCACCTTTTGGCCTATTAAATCACCATTTTTTGTGATGGTAAAATGAGTGGAGTGTGAAGCTGTCCACCTAGTTAAGCATGGGGCTGTGGTCTACCCTTTAAAGCCCAGTGATTAGGTTATTTTATATACTAGTAGATTTAACATTAAAGAATTCTATGTTCTGCCCACACGTATGTACGTGTTTTGTACTGAACCAGATGATTTTTGTAACCAAGATAGAATGTGTTTAGTATGTGGTATGAACCAAATCTTTAAATATAATTCAGGTTGAGTTTAGACTTCAGGACAGAGGCCCAAGTTTGATGCTGGGCCAGTCTGTGTGAGGATGGTGTTGGACAAGGTGGTACTGGCACAGCCTTGTTTCCGACTGGGAGACATCAGACAAACTAGTGCACTTTTGGTATCACAGAGCACTGGACAGAAAATTACTATTGCATTTAGTCTGCAAAGGGTTAAGAGTCTGTGGATCTTGAAAACTACACTTTTCATATGGCAGTCTTAGCATTTATTTTGCAGTTACCAATTGTTGTGTACACAGTGATGAGTGAATCCCCTCGTTACTACTTCCCGTATGAGTGTATCCTATACTATGATGCCATCTCAGAATCCTTATTGCCATGCAAGTTTGTAAACGCCTTAGAGGTACAGGCAAGTTGGTTCAAGCAGTATTGCTTTTGAGTTGTATTTGGGATGAGCCACTTTGCAGCTGGGATGCTCTTACGGTTCTCCTCAGTTTCTCCATGCAAATGCTGGTATAGTGCCTGAAGATTGGCTCTTATCACTTCCTTCCATGTCATTTTCAGTTCACTGATTCACTGTCATATGATCATTCGATGCTGTGCAGTCCATGTTACTGACAGCATTATTAAATTACCTGTAAATTGCAGCTACAACAACATCACAAATATTCTTAATATTGGAATATACATAGCTGTGGAAAGATGGAAATATTTGTATTATTTTAGATGTGTTCAGACCATAGAAAGACATAATTTTATTGACTGTTTGGAGTTATAAGAATGTTTTCAGGACATAGAAATTTGTTTTCTCAAATGTCAGGTGTTGGGGCAGAGATCAGAAGAATTTAAATATTTAGTAGCTAGACAAATATTTTCAGTCCCACAAGAAGATGGATCACTGTTCCCAGCTGTCATGCCATACCTCCTTCCTCAAAGTCAAAACACCAGTTCATGTTCTGTTTTTTTTTAATACTTACATGCCAAATAGAAGACAAATGGCAAAAATTGTAATTTTAAAGAAAGATTATTGATGTGACATAATTATGTTGATCATACTTTGTGTTTCAGTGTCCACCATTTGTGTGACATTTGAGTTATTTATAGGATATATGAATCAAGATGATAAAGAAGGGATGAACATACAGCTTTGATGGGGATATAATTACACTGGAGTATGGAATGGGTCACTTAGATCAGGGGTTTCCAAAGTGTGCCAGTTGCCAGGGGATCTGTGAATACATTTCTGTAATGGCTACTTTGAAGTATACTTTTTTTATTAAAGGAATATTATTTTGGTAGAAATAATCGCGGAACTTCTTTAACATTTTGGCGCCAGAATTATTTTTTTATTTTAGCACACCTGTATATAAAATGTGAATAATACAGGAACCAAATATGTTAGAATTATGAAACAAACTGCATTTTGAAGGGGAAAAAAAGGAGATTATACACCACGTTTAAAATATTCGGTACCTATATTTGTTGAATAAATATATAAAATGCAACTTTGAAGGTTAGCGGTGTGGTACGACCACTATAGTTGACATTAGGCGTCAAAAGGTTAACTAGGAGACTGATTACAGAAGTGGAGTGTGAGGTCATGACTTTTTATGTGTGTTATTTCAAGACACTGTCAGTTGTGAAGTTATATGGCATATCAATATGTGTGTGGATCATTGATAGAATGACATTGTCAGGACTTAAAAACTGTCCCAGCCCAAACTTGTCCACCACACATCCACCATAGATTGGTCAGGGACTGAGCCCAGACCTATGTGGTGAGAGACCAGTGACTGCTTCTGCCATGACACAGCCCTTTGATTTTGTGAATTGGCTCAGGATCTTGTGCATGACTTACTGTATTGTTTGTTGTGCTCACTGTGTATAGCCAGAGTTACATCCAAAAAGTCACTGTTGTTTTACATGACAGCGTTGAGTCTCACAAACCTTTAGCTGTCCTACCTCAGTCACATGATTGCAGCTGCTACATAAGCAGACAAATAATGGCACCTCCAATGCTCTGATTGCGGTAACACACTGGCCTATACAAACACACACACACCCACACACAAACAACTTTACTTACTCTGCCAACTTGTGACATCAGCCTAGGCTCACTAACATTACCAGTGCAGGAAGCTGGAGGCTTTGTGGAATTATTTCTGCTATATTATGTACTCATGTACATCTAGTGGCAAGGTTGAGAATGAATGAATCTGTGCCTCTTTCCCTTATATGGTTTGATGGTTGTACTGTATTAACTGTTTTTTTATTGCAAAGTACCGTCATACACAACAATTGAATATCAGTTGTAGTTGTAAAACTACAACTGACATTCAATTGTTGTGTGTGACAGCACTTTGCAATAAAATTTATTACACATGCACAACGGGATGTGGTCATTCAAATTTGTATTAACTGTGTTTCTCATGTGTTTCAATACCTCCAGGCAGAGCACACATCACTCCGCAGTGACCTGAAGGAACTTGTTACAGAAAACAGGCATTTATCAGACAAGCTGAAAAATGTGGTGAGCACAAAGTTAAAAAATGAGTCCAGTGTGTCACCACATCACAAGAAGGAGTCTAACATGTTGACCAATCTTCAGCAGCAACTTTCGGTGGTAGCCCAAGTAAGTTGTTTTTTGGAGCTAGCAGAACTGTATGATTAGTATTGGGAGGGAAGGGGGGGGGGGGGGGGAGGGGGGGGGGGGGAAAAAAAAAAAAGAAAAAAAATTTTGAAAATGAAGAAAAAAACTCCGCCCCTCCCGCCATAAAATACCCAACCACC
>Ga0131853_10003857_pt1 | contig 26921 bp, 19 predicted proteins | sample TergutLab28metaG_FD_92764 | JGI IMG/M metagenome (GOLD analysis project Ga0131853, IMG submission 92764) | Labiotermes labralis P1 segment gut microbial communities from Petit-Saut dam, French Guiana - Lab288 P1 (version 2) (version 2) | ecosystem: Host-associated > Arthropoda: Insects >...
CTGTGTACAGTATCCAGTGCCATCATGAGCCTCAGGATCTCTACCGTCACTGCTGTGTACAGTACACAGCGCCAACATAAGCCGCAGTATCGCTAACGTCACTGCTGTCTACAGTACTTAGTGCCATCATGAGCCGCAATATCGCTACCGTCAGTGCTGTATACAATACTCAGTGCCATCATGAGCCGCAGTATCGCTACCGTCACTGCTGTGTACAGTACTCAGTACCATCATGAGCAGCAGTATCGCTACGGTCAATGCTGTTTACAGTACTCAGTGCCATCATAAGCCGCAGTATCGCTACCGTCACTGCTGTGTAGAATACTCAGTGCCAACACGAGCCGCAGTATCGCTATCGTAACTGCTGTGTACGGTACTCAGTGCCATCATGAGCCGCAGTATCGCTATCGTCACTGTTGTGTACCGTACTCAGTGCCATCATGAGCCGCAGTATCGCTATCGTTACTGCTGTGTACAGCACTCAGTGCCACCATGAGCCGCAGTATCGCTATCGTCACTGCTGTTTACAGGACTCAGTGCCATCATGAGCCGCAGGATCGCTACCGTCACTGCTGTGTACAGTACTGAGTGCCAACATGAGCCGCAGTATCGCTACCGCCACTGCTGTTTAGAGTACTTGGTGCCACCATGTTCCGCAGTGTCGCTACCGTCACTGCTGTGTACAGTACTCATTGCCATCATGAGCCGCAGATCTCTACCGTCACTGCTGTGTACAGTACTCAGTGACATCATGAGCCGTAGTATCCCTAACGTCACTGCTGTCTACAGTACTTAGTGCCATCATGAGCCGCAATATCGCTACCGCCACTGCTGTGTACAGTACTCAGTGCCATCATAAGCCGCAGTATCGCTACCGTCACTGGTGTGTACAGTACTTAGTGCCATCATGAGCCGCAGTATCGCTACCGTCACTGGTGTGTACAGTACTCAGTGCTATCATAAGTAGCAATATCGCCAACGTCACTGGTGTGTACAGTACTCAGTGCCATCATGAGCCGCAGTGTCGCTACCGTCACTGCTGTGTACAGCACTTTGTGCCATCATGAGCCGCAGGATCCCTACAGTCACTGCTGTGAACAGTACTCAGTGTCATCATGTGCCGCAGGATCGTTACCGTCACTGCTGTGGACAGTACTCAGTGCCATCATGAGCCGCACGATCTCTACCGTCTCTGCTGTGTACAGTACTCAGTGTCAACATGAGCTGCAGATTCGCTAACGTCACTGCTGTCTACAGTACTTAGTGCCATCATGAGCCGCAATATCGCTACCGTCACTGCTGTGTACAGTACTCAGTGCCGTCATGAGCCGCATTATCGCTACCGTTACTGCTGTGTAGAGCAAAAAGTGCCACCGTGAGCCGCAGTATGGCTACCGTTACTGGTGTGTACAGTACTTAGTGCCTTCATGAGCCGCAGTATCGCTATCGCCACTGGTGTGTACAGTACTCAGTGCCATCATGAGCCGCAGGATCTCTACCGTCACTGCAGTGTACAGTACTTAGTGTCATCATAAGCAGCAATATCGCTACCGTCACTGGTGTGTACAGTACTCAGTGCCATAAAGAGCCGCAGTATCGCTACCGTCACTGGTGTGTACCGTACCTAGTGCCATAATCAGCCGCAGTATCGCTACCATCACTGGTGTTTACAGTACTCAGTGCCATCATGAACGGCAGTATCGCTACTGTCACTGGTGTTTACAGTACTCAGTACCACCATGAGCCGCAGTATCGCTACCGTCACTGCTGTGTACAGTACTCAGTGCCATCATGAGCCGCAGTATCGCTACCGTCACTGCTGTGTACAGTGCTCAGTGCCATCATGAGCCGCAGTATCGCTACCGTCACAGGTGTGTACAGTACTCAGTACCACAATGAGCCACAGTATCGCTACCCTCACTGCTGTGTACTGTACTCAGTGCCGTCTTGAGCCGGAGTATCGCTACCTTTACTGCTGTGTAGAGTACATAGTGCCACCATGAGCCGCAGTATCGCTACCGTCACTGCTGTGTACAGTACTTAGTGCCTTAATGAACCGCAGTATCGCTATCGTCACTGGTATGTACAGTACTCAGTGCCATCATGAGCCGCAGGATCTCTACCGTCACTGCTGTGTACAGTACTTAGTGTCATCATGAGCAGCAATATCACTACCGTCACTGGTGTGTACAGTACTCAGTGCCATCATGAGCCGCGGTATCGCTACCGTCACTGGTGTGTACCGTACTTGGTGCCATAATCAACCGCAGTATCGCTCCCATCACTGGTGTTTACAGTACTCAGTGCCATCATGAACGGCAGTATCGCTACCGTCACTGGGGTTTACAGTACTCAGTACCACCATGAGCCGCAGTATCGCTACCGTCACTGCTGTGTACAGTACTCAGTACCATCATGAGCCCAGTATCGCTACCGTCACTGCTGTGTACAGTACTCAGTGCCATCATGAACCGCAGTATCGCTACCGTCACTGGTGTTTACAGTACTCAGTGCCATCATGAGCCGCAGTATCGCTACCGTCACAGGTGTGTACAGTACTCAGTAACACAATGAGCCGCAGTATCGCTACCGTCACTGCTAGGTACTGTACTCAGTGCCATCATGAGTCGCAGTATCGCTACCGTCACTGCTGTGTACAGTATGCAGTGCCATCATGAGCCGCAGTATCGCTACCGTCACTGGTGAGTACAGTACTCAGTGCCATCATGAGCCGCAGTATCGCTACTGTCACTGATGTTTACCGTACCTAGTGCCATCACGAGCCGCAGTATCGCTTCCGTCACTGGTGCGTACAATACTCAGTGCCATCATGAGCAGCAATCTCGCTACCGTCACTGGTGTGTACAGTACTCAGTGCCATCATGAGCCGCAGTATCGCTACCGTCACTGGTGTGTACAGTACTCAGTGCCATATTTAGCCGCAGTATCGCTACCGTCACTTCTGTGTACAGTAATCAGTGCCATCATGAGCCGCAGTATCGCTAACGTCACTGCTGTGTACAGTACTCAGTGCCATCATGAGCCGCAGTATCGCTACCGTCACTGGTGTGTACAGTACTCAGTGACATCATGAGTCGCAGTTTCGCTACTGTCACTGGTGTGTACCGTACTTAGTGCCATCATGAGCCGCAGTATCGCTACCGTCACTGGTGTGTACAGTACTCATTGCCATAATTAGCCGCAGTATCGCTACCGTCACTTCTGTGTACAGTACTCAGTGCCATCAAGAGTCGCAATATCGCTACCGTCACTGGTGTGTACAGTACTCAGTGCCATCATGAGCCGCAGGATCTCTACCGTCACTGCTGTGTACAGTACTTAGTGTCATCATGAGCAGCAATATCGCTACCGTCACTGGTGTGTACAGTACTCAGTGCCATCATGAGCCGCAGTATCGTTACCGTGACTGGTGTGTACCGTAGTTAGTGCCATAATGAGCCGCAGTATCGCTACCATCACTGGTGTTTACAGTACTCAGTGCCATCATGAACGGCATTATCGCTACTGTCACTGGTGAGTACAGTACTCAGTACCACCATGAGCCGCAGTATCGCTACCGTCACTTCTGTGTACAGTACTCAGTGCCATTATGAGCCGCAGTATCGCTACCGTCACTGCTATGTACAGTACTCAGTGCCACCATGAGCCGCAGTATCGCTACCGTCACTGGTGTTTACATTACTCATTGTCATCATGAGCCGCAGTATCGCTACCGTCACAAGTGTGTACAGTACTCAGTACCACAATGAGCCGCTGTATCGCTACCGTCTCTGCTGTGTACAGTACTCAGTGCCATCATGAGTCGCAGTATCGCTACCGTCACTGCTGTGTACAGTACTCAGTGCCATCATGAGCCGCAGTATCGCTTCCGTCACTGGTGAGTACAACACTCAGTGTCATCATGAACCGCAGTATCGCTACCGTCACTGCTGTGTACAGTACTTAGTGCCATCATGAGCCGCAGCATCGCTACCGTCACTGGTGTGTACAGTACTCAGTGCCATAATGAGCAGCAGTATCGCTACCGTCACTGGTGTGTACAGTACTCAGTGCCATCATGAGCCGCAGTATCGCTACCGTCACTGGTGTGTACAGTACTCAGTGCCATAATGAGCCGCAGTATCGCTACCGTCACTGCCGTGTACAGTACGCAGTGTCATCATGAGCCGTAGTATCGCTACCGTCACTGGTGTGTACAGTACTTAGTGCCATCATGAGCCGCAGTATCACTACCGTCACTGGTATGTACAGTACTCAGTGCCATCATGAGCCGTAGTATCGCTACCGTCACTGCTGTTTACAGTACGCAGTGTCATCATGAGCCGTAGTATCGCTACCGTCACTGTTGTGTACAGTACTCAGTGCCATCATGAGCCGCAGTATCGCTACCGTTACTGGTGTGTACAGTACTCAGTGCCATCATGAGCCGTAGTATCGCTACCGTCACTGGTGTGTACAGTACTCAGTGCCATCATGAGTCGCAGTATCGCTACCGTCACTGCTGTGTACAGTACGCAGTGTCATCATGTGCCGCAGTATCGCTACCGTCACTGGTGTGTACAGTACTCAGTGCCATCATGAGCCGCAGTATAGCTACCGTCACTGGTGTGTACAGTACTCAGTGCCATCATGAGCCTCAGTATCGCTACCGTCACTGCTGTCTACAGTACGCAGTGTCATCATGAGCCGCAGTATCGCTGACGGCTGCTAACATAAATGGTATGTACCACAGATCATCTAATGTAGGTATGTACAGCACTCAGTATCATTATGTGCCGCAGTATTGCTAACTTCTATGCTGCGTACAGTACTCAGTACCATTTTGAGCCGCAGTATCGCTGACGGCTGCTAAAGTCAATTATGTGTAGCTACAGCACTTAAGTCTGTAGTACTGAATAAGTATTGTTCTCCTGGAACGTAACAATTGCTAACACGACTTTCAGGACAAACCGTCTTTACTGCACTCTATCCTAACAATGTTATAAATGCAGAGGGTGATTCAGAAATAGTGTACCAAACCTCGTGGGTACATTAATGACCTGGCAATAGTAAAAGAAATGATACTGCACGGACGGCTTATTAAAAAGTTCTAAGTGACCCAGGTACTGCTGGTATGACCGAACCAGCTGCTTCCAACAGTAACCGTTCCGGCCGATATTTTAAAAGTTTCAAAATAAAATTTTTGCTGAAGGCGACTTCTATGACCGAGTTTCGTGTCTGCTTCAGTCCGTCCGTCCCTCCGTCCATCCAGACAACTCGACTGCATCTTAACTCACGACACAGACAATTCCTTCCGTAGTCCTAAATTTAAGCTCATTATTATTCAGTATTATATTCTGGGTTACTAAAAACTTAATTACATAAGCTACAAACGGATAATTATCGGCATTATTTTCAGAACCAACCCAAAGTTCATCCTGTAGAAACAGTACGTGACTCATGAAAATTGAATTAAATAAAACACGTGTTATTGATTGCAGCCATCCAATAAGGCCGACTGCCAGAGCAGCGATGGTGTTCAGATTCAACATATACAGAAGCGTACGTACGCAGGCGCTCGGTTGGCAGGGAGAGAGGTCACAGATATATCGAATACGTAGCATTCCAGAAACACCAAAATTCATACTATGGCGTAGCACGCTGTATTATGAGAAATACAAGCAACAAAGTTTTCATCACAAATATATTTTCGTTCCGGCTATTAATTTTAACAAAGCTTCCCAACCGCTACTACTATAGGCTACATATACCGCTTATTCATACAGGAGAAGATATTAAAGACAGGGTGTTTAACAACAGGCACGATAATGAAGACTGTAAAATGAGGAGCTTCATCGTTTGCACTGTTCATTGCTAGGGTGTTCGGGTCAAGGACTGTGATTTGCACAGGGCCTGTGGTACATGTAGGCAGAAAATACATATACAGGAATGTGAACAGATAATTCTGAAGACGTAAACGTAGATGGTAGAAAAATAGCGGGTATTCTTAAACTCACTTTACTGACATACTCGAAGTCAAGGGGGAAACACAACTGTGTTTAGAACCAAGATGTAAATTGACTACATACACCAATGATGTAACAGTCGATAGAAACCCCAGCTATTGTTACTGCAATACTGTCAACTTCTGTAAATGACAAAATGAAAGCAAGGGAAAATAATCACAGTTGAGGTCATTATCTCGATAAGGCGACCTTTGAACACACGGTACAAGATACAAATTAGCAACACAGGCAATGTGAGACCGTGATAAGTGGGTCCCTGTCATCACAGCATGGCGCGTCCTCAGTTTGTGGAAGGAGAAATGGCCACCAATATCGAGGGAAGATGCGAAAATGTTGAATAAACAGTAGTGGAAAGCCGACAAGGGGTGGTCCTCCAGCTTGGAGGTTGGACGAGGTGCTGACATGGACTGACACTTTGGTACGACCTAAGCAATGGAAAAGGGACATAAGATTCTATACTTAGAATGTTATGAGCCTATATAGGTCAGGTTAACTTACAGCAGCCAGGGAATTAGCAAAATATAAATTAGATTTAGCGGGCGCACAGGTGGTTAGGTGGGACAAAGGGGGCACGGTAAGAGTAGGGGATTATAGTATCACTCGGGAACAGGATTTTTTGTACACTGCAGAATAATATAGGCAATTAAGACGGTAGATTTTGTTAATGATAGGATGTTATATATAGTTCTGAGAGGTCGCTGGTGTAATATCATTGTTTTGAATGTGCATGTACCAAGGGAGGAAAAAATGATGATTCAAAAGACAGATTTTATGAGGGATTAGAGCAGGTTTTTTTTATCACTTTCTTAAGTTCCACATGAAAATTCTCTTAGGAGATTTAATGCAAAAGTGGGGGCAAAAAATATTTTCACACCGACAATTGGAAATGAGAGTCTACAACAGGACAGTAATAATAACGGTGTTAGAATAGTACAGTTTGCCACATCAAAGACTGTACTGTTAAGTGTAGGATGTGCCGAACCGAAATATTAATAAGTACAACTGGATCTCTCCTGACGGGAAGACTCACAGCCATATTGATCACATATTGAGAGACAGATTATGGCATTCCGGTGTATTCGATGTACGATTATTCAGGGGAGCTGATTGTGATACTGATCACTATCTGGTGGTTGCAAAAAGTTGGGGAAAGATTGGCAGTAAGTAAACAAGCAGCACAGAAGTTTGATGTGGAAAGATTTAATCTCAGGACTCTAAATGAGCTGAAGGTTAGGAAATACTAAAAGATTAAGATCTTAAACAGGTTTGCAGCTTCGAAGAACTTAAATGATGACAAGAACATAAATAGTGCTTTGGAAAACATTAAAAAGAGAATATCAAAATCTCAGCTAAAGACATTATACATCTGTACGAATTGAAGCAGCATAAACCAAGGTAAGATGAAGAATGTTTACGTTTCATAGAACAAAGGAAGCATGCTAAAATGCAGTGGTTACAGGATCGAAACCAAAGCAATGTAGGTAATTTAACAATGTTACTAATAGTGAGATAAAAAATATAAGAGATGTGTATAGGGGCATCAATGACTTTAATAACGGTTACCAGCCTCGAATTAATATAGTACGGGATGAGAAGGGTGATATGGTTACAGACTCCCAGAGTATTTTGGTTAGGTGGAGGAACCATTTCTCTCAACCACTGAATATAGACAGGGTTAATGATGTTGGGCAGCCGGAAATAAACACAGTAGGACCACTAGTGCCTGAGTCAATTGCCTTTGAGTTTGAGTTGGCTACTGAAAAGCTGAAAAGTCACAAATCACCAGGTATTGTTCAAATCCCAGAAGAATGAATTAAGGCAGGGGGCAGAACAGTTCGCTATGCGGTCCATTAACTTATTATTTATATTTGGAATAAGGAGGAATTTCCTGAGGAGTGGAGGGAGTAGACCATTGTACCTATCTATAAGAAGGGCGATAAAACAGATTGTAATAATTATAGGGGCATATCACTTTTGTCAACTATGCACAACATTTTATCCAACATCCTGCCTTCAATGTTAACTCCATATGCAGAGGAAATTATTGGGGATCATCAATGTGGATTCCGATGCAACAGATCAATCACTTACCATATATTGTACGGTAAAGGTAAAAGGTCAAGCAGTCCCATTAGAGGCCTGGACAGGCCCTGAACGTTCCAGGAGGTTGAGGTTTCCAGATTTCAAGACAATCAGCACATTAAGGTGGTAAGGTTGCAGACCTACGCACCGGCCGCCTTTACACCGCAGGAAATATTCCTGGTACTCATTTCTGTTCGAGGCTGAGTCAACCCCATAGCCATAGTGCGGCCGGAAGAATTATGTCAATGAAAAATTCCAATGACACATTACACCAGCTATTTATAGACTCTAAGGTGACAACTTGTACGACCCAGGCGTAGATGGGAGGATAATATTAGACGTATCTTCAGGAAGTGGGATGTGAGGGCATGGATTGGATCAATGTGGTTCAGGATAGGGACAAGTGGTGGGCACTAGTGAATGCGGTAATGAACCTTAGGGGTTCCATAAAATGCGGGGAATTTCTTGACTAGCGGAGAAATGGCTAGCTTATCTATAAGGACTCTGCTACATGGAGTACGTAAGACAGTGTACGTATAACGTAACACTGAAGCGCGTTCGTGCAAACATTGTTGCAGTGGAAAAATAATATGTATTACACAACCTCTGTGTGTGTGTGTGTGTGTGTGTGTATTTGTAGCCTTAGGTATCCAGCATGCAATGGGCATGCGCCATATTTTCATCTGTGGCCTACCCCGACCTACAACATTCTTCGACATTATCTCATAAAAGGCACGATTTTCGAAAATAAGTTATTGAGCATAAAATGTGTGTTTTGAGTATCTCTACAAGTTTTGTCTGAAATATTTTTTCCTAGGAATAACTGAGCGAGATATGACCAAGAATGTATAATGGTCTTCATGTAAAGTACAATTTATTCTTCTCCGATTTTAATGACACTTGGTTTTTCTCGATAAGATTTTCGAAAAATTCTCAAATATCAAATTTCTAAAAAATGTTCGTCCAGTGAGAAGCCCAGTTCCATGCGGACGGGCGGACGAACAGACATGACGAAGCTAACAGTTGCTCTTCGCAATTTCGTGTACGCGCCTAAAAAGCAGGATATGGGAATGTGGACGGAATTCATCTGGCTCTTGATAAAGACCAGTAGTGGCCTCTTGTGAATGGCAAACTTGAACTTCTGGCTCCATAAAAGGAACTTTAATTAACTGATTACCTCAATGCGACACACCTTTACACAGAGGATTCTGCTCGCTGGAAATATTTTGGAAAAGATAAACAGTTGAAGTGTATACGTAGTTACTCTGTCGAGGTTATGTATCACAGAAACCATACCAATTATTCCGGTTTACTCAACACCCATTCCTACTTGGAACAGACATAACCGTCTCAGTCCAATAAATAATTGTACAGCTGAATCGCCAAAAAAAATAAGCTTGTAACTGCAAAACACACAAATGTGACCATTTATATTACAGGGGCACTGATAATTTGTGCCGTGAAATTTCCCAGTTCCTTCTACAATGGAGCCCAGGTATTTTCGAAGTGTGTCAGGAGATATAAATCACAAAAAATTGACGAAGACTACTACTGTAAGTCATTGCACTGGGGTCTGGGTTCACACACCGGCCGCCATGACTAGCATTCTCTCCTGTCTTCATATCAGCACGTGAACAAGGGCGAAATATCCTCAAAAATGTCAAACAGGGATGTAGTTTCAGGGAAGGGAGGGAGTGGACAGCCCTGGGCACCAGAGTCGAAGGGACTGCAAACCGGTCGATAAAATGAACATTTTAAATTAAAAAATCGGATTTCCTGCGATCAAAACATTCCAGATTTCTGAGTTGTATATAAGAAAATTGAATAAATAATAGTGATTTTTTGAAGTTCATAATTTTTGTTAGCGACGGCCCCTGTGATTACAGGCACCGGGCTCCTGAATAGTTAGCTAAGCCACTGCGTCATGAACATTCCGGACTATCGTACGGCTCTAATCGATGATATTTGGTAAGGCATGCAGATGAAGATTTGTGTCAGCTGATCATATTAACTTATGGAGAGGCTAAACATTACGAGGGGAGTCAAACGGAAAACGTAAAACTGTAAAAAAAAAAATAGACACCCCGCTGTGTGCTGGCACAGTACCGTGTATCGCGAACTGTGTTGACTGTGCCGAAAAGTTACACAGGATATACCAAAACTGACAGCCTGCAACAGACTGTTTAAAAATACTTTCTTAATTCGACTTACCCTCGTAATTGTATAACTGCCATATATGGGTGACAGACTTCGACCGATCTCCACGGCGTTAGAGTAATAAGATGGTAGTGCCATTCCACGAATATTGTGAACTAACATTTGTATTCTTATACATGAACTTTCCAGGCTGGATGAATTTTAAATACCACATTTAAATTTCGGGCAAGCCCCAAACTGCGCCAAATTACGCTGGAGGTTTTGAGGAAAGCGTGAAAAGCTGTGAGGAAAAGCTAGTTTTGGGGAAAAAAATTCAAGCAGCGAAAAGCAAGAGTCTAAACTGACGGAATGTACAGCTGGAAGAGGTCGAACTCCCTTGTGAAAATCTGCCTCCGCGCCCTGAGGAAAATGAACGATCACAAGCACTGCTAAAAGCAGACACGCCTTTCAGCTGTATAAGTACAGGTTCGTGGAGACTGCTACAAATAGCCATAGCTTTGAATTATAGAAGAAAGAGTTCGCATGAAATTTCCGCTGAAGTGCATTGCTGGTAGCGGGGACACTTCACCGACACTTCTGTCTCGCTCCAACAAATGCTGCTTACGTTTCTTTGATGAAGGGAAGGCAGCAGCCACGTACTTAAGGCCTTCACAGATATCAATGGAGTAGGGACTTCAGGATTCCAGCACAACGAACAGAAAAAGTCAGTGATTCAATCCACTCAACTCAAAAGGTTTCAGAGCTTGAACGTAGCCACACACCACCACTTCGTTTCAAAATTGCGAAGGCTTTGATATTGATTACAGGACGAAATAAGCATTGTCGCTCGATACGAGAGATCAGACTTGGTAGCTCTTTTGCTCTCTGAATACGAGAGACTGGACTTGTTAACTCTTCTGTTCTATATAGGAGATAGGCTGACTTGTTAGCTCTTCCGCTGTCTATATAAGAGATATGCATACCTGTTACCCCTTCTTCTCTATATATGAGATACGCAGACTTGTTAGTCCTTCTGCTCTCCATATAAGAGAGATGCAGACTTGCCAGCTCTTCTGTTCTCCATATACGATAGCTTAAGTCTTGTTTACTCTTCTGCTCTATATACGAGACATTCAGACTTGTTAGCTCTTCTGATCTCCATATACGAGTGATGCAGACTCACTAGTTCTTCTGCTCTATATACGAGATATGCAGAGTTGTTGGCGTTTCTGCACTCTATATATGATAGATGGAGATTTGTTTGTTACTATGATCTCTATACATGAGATGCAGAACTGTTAGCTCTTCTGCTCTCTGCATACTCGATAGGCCTACCTCTTCTGCTCCCCATACGAGAGAATACGTTATTCTGTTCTCTATATACTCTATGCTCTATTCACAAGATAAGCGGATTTGTTATCTCTTCTACTCCATCTACGAGATATTTAGACTTGTTAGTTCTTCTGATCTCTGTACGATATATGCAGACTGGTTAGCTCTTATATTATCTACACAAGATATGCACACAATTTAGCTCTCCTACTCTTTATACGAGATACGCTGTCCATACGAGACATCTCTTTTTGTTAGCTCTGCTTTCGTTATCCTTAATGCTTGTTTGGAGATATTTCGAGTTAGCAAACCAAGTCAGCGATAGGCACTAAATGGCTGACTCTGTTATTCTTCTCGGTTTCATGCCGCAACACAAGTTTACGGCACCTCACACAACCCGCGACCGTTTCCTCCTGCATATTTTTTAATTCACGATTCACACAATCTTGCCATCAAACAACAAAACGTAGCCTCTGCAGATGGCCAAATGTTGGTCAACAAACCCTCAGTCATTTTTACCCAGCACGTACAGTGCCCGTACAGTGCACGCAGTGCCAGTACAGTGCACGTACAGCGCCCAGCAGGCGCAGCGTCAACATCTGAACCCTCGTACTGTGGTAAAACACACCACAGAAATGTACAATTAATCGTCATGGAACTTGCTGTTAATCTCGTTGTATACGTCAAGTCAATACTACGTGCTCACTTGTTCCTTCCGTTCAGTAATTACGATGGGGTGCTGATAAGTCCTTAGCCCGAACTACTTCCCGATATCGTAGGACGGAATCGATAGTGTAGTTGGAAAGGGGCCCGTTCAAGTGTCGAATTGCAAGGCTTTTCTTGTTACAGAGGCTGAAAGGAAGCATGTCAGGCGACGCGAGCGATTTAAACAACATGGAGACGTGAGGTGTCATCAAGTTTTTTTTTTCTTGTAAGGCAAGGCGCCGAAGGAAATTCACGCCATTCTGACAGAAATATTAGGGGACTACGCACCATTGTATGCCACCGTCAAAAACTGGGTGGCCCAGTTTAAACGTGGTGATTTTTCCATCTGTGATGCCCCTCGTCCTGGACGACCCAGAACAGTAAACACTCCGGGGATTATTGATCAAATTCACGAGCTAATCTTGGTAGACAGCCGGTCTTCGGCTTAATCAGTATGTGAGCAACTGGGTATCTCACGTGAGCGGGTTGGGTCCATTATTCATGAAGATCTGGATATGCGGAAGCTCTCCGCCAAGTGGGTCCCGAAATGCCTGAACACGGATCAAAAACGTCAACGATGCCAGTCGACTGAGCAACTTCCGGAATATTTTTTCGGCGCGATCCAAATGATTTCCTGTCGCGATTGGTGACAATGGACGAAACCGGGTTATATCACTATGACCCGGAGACAAAGCAGCAATCAGTGGAGTGGCAGCATAGCGGCTCAACCCGCCCCCAAAAAATTCTGAGAGCAAAAATCCGCTGGAAAAGTTCTCGCCTTGATTTTTCGGGATCAAGACGGCATCCTCCTTATTTATTAGCTTCCAAAGGGCCAAACTATCAATGCGGAGTATTACTCATCTCTGATGGTGCAAATGTAGGACATTTTGAAGGTCACCAGGGGGGGTCTTGTTCTTGCATGACAATGCCCCTGCTCACCGGGCACTTGCAATCCAGAAGAAACTGGCCTACCTGGGCTTCCAATGCCTTGATCACCCACACAATTCTCCGGATATGGCACCGTCGGACTACCATCTGTTCCCTGGTCTGGAAAAAATTTGAAAGGTCGCCATTTTTCGTCCGACGCGAAGGTCATTGCTGCCGCGGAGACCTGGTTGGACGGACAACTTTCTGAATTTTTTTGAGTGGCTTGCAAAAGTTAGAGCAACGGGCTAATAAGTATATTGAACTTCGTTGGGAGTATGTTGAATGAATCCCGAGTTTGGTTATTGTAGGTTGTTTCCTTCCTGGATTCCTGGTCGGGCTAAAGACTTATCAGCACCCCCTCGTATAACCGGGAAACACGTTCAGGTAGGGGCTCTAAAACTGCAATATGGCAGCGTAATACGAAACCGTGAGGGGCTTCGACATAGCCTCAAAACAAACGCCGTCCATTGCGGGAACAAATAGGAGGGTACATGGCGGAGAAGGGCAGCATACACCCGACTGTCCTCTCGTGTAGCAGCCAGTACTACTGTGTACTGCGGTTATACGACAAAATTCAACAAGTAAATTCATTCTAGTGTATAACTAAACAATAAACTTTGCATTTCATACGATGCTAAAATCCAAAATTTTCCACTCTTGTTTCCCTTTCTCTCTCGTTATACAAAAAACTGAGCGTATCAACACATATACGTAACTTCAAAACATGAAATGTTTGTTGAACTGATTCTACTATGTGGAATTTAACGAAAAAAAACGGGAAATAACTATACTGCATGCAATATTGTGTCTAGCTGTAACTTGTATATTTCTTAACATTACCCCTTGTATAAAAGAAAAATCCTAGGTATACTGTCAGAACATGTCTCCTGAGCAATTAATCAGATCTTCACATACTGATAAGCTAATTCAAGTGAAAATTCTTCACTGTTCTGAAAAAAAACACACAAAATGGAAGTTTCTGACTGTTATCGTCGTAGCGTGTATCAGAAAACGGTTAAACATAAATATCAGTCAGATGATGGTCTTCATCTGTTCTTCTGTACCGTATAGTCTTTATATGTTTAGAGGTTTCGGAGAAACATGGTTCTTCTGTCTTCAGGGAGATTCAACTGGTTCAAGTGGCTGCTTAAGTGATAAGGGGGAGAAAATTTGTGGAATGTGTAGAAACGGTTAGAAAGAATTCTGTCAATCACAGCGACGCAAGGGGGGAAGAGGATATAAAACTTTCGTTCTGAAACTAAAAGCAATGCATTTCCCCAAAGAGTCAGAACATTCAAACACTGGGCGATGCAGAAACCCAACAAACACTTCTATTTGAGCACCAACCGCAATAATAAAACTCAAAACTGATAGCAAAAAATAATTCCAAAATATGTCCAAATGACGTTAGTGAAAAGAGTAAAGGCAACGACCGAAAAAACAGCTTGCTGCAAGACAGAATTAATAAGAAAATTAAATTCGATGAAACTAAAACTTTTCAGGACATTCATTTAGAACAAATATATGTAATAGAAGATAGAATATCATCTCACAATGTAACTATTAATATTTAACTAATTAAGTTTCATTAACTAACATTGACTGCACGTTTAGGGGAGACAGGCGAGAAAAAAGGCATACTTTTGACAGCAGAATCCAAAATTAGTCGCAAGTAAATTAGCGAGGAAGTCACAAATATTGTATAAACGGAGAACACTGTAATCTCGAAACGCCACTGAAGTCAGTTACCACAGGGCTTAGTGACCGAAACAGGAGAAGCAATGAGGCATACACAGCCAAAGAAACATGAATTTTACATAGGTGTGGCAGCAACAAAAAAGCAATGACCTACAAAAGAGGGAGTTGTTTATTCTTTAAAAAACAGTTCCATAATGACGTAACAATGGAAAACCATGCAGAGGGGGACTAGTTCAACAAAGCGTACAACACTGATATCAGTAGCAAAGCGCTCAATTTTATCACAGTATGATAAATTTACTGCATTAAATGAAACTGACTAATAATATGCTAAACGAATATGAAACGTTCTGAGCATATGCAACAATATACAGTAATACGTACCAAGAGAGGCGATATACGTAGAACGTAACATTGAAGCGTGCTCGTTCAACAATTGTTGCAGTATAAAAGCAATGAGTATTACGTATTCTGAGTGTGTGTTTGTACCCTTACGTACCCTGCATGTAGTGGGCACGCTCCATATTGACATCTAGTGCCTGTCCGGCTCTACAATATTTTTCCACATTATCTCACAAACGGAACGATTTCCGAAAAACGTCATTGAACATAAAATGTTTGTTTTGATTGTTCTCTACAACTTTCGTCTGCCACATTCCTCATTCTAAGAAGAATTGAGCGGGGTAATAACATAAATGTAAAGTCGTCTTCATAATGTAAATTTTCTGGTTACAAAACTACCACCTAAATATTTTTCAATTGTTGTCTTACAAAAATATTTTGCAGATACCTTGTAAGTATATTCATAATCGATATGTCTATACATCTCTCTCCTTATCTATAGCTTGTGGGATAGACTCAAAGATTTCCAGCTAAATGGAATAATTCCGTGTTCTTTTGCAAGTAGCGCTGAGATGATTAATGGAATTACATAACCTTACACTGTCAACCATATATTATTGCACAAATTATACATAATATCTCTGTCAACTCACAATTTTAATTCGCAAGCAACAGAATTATGCAAATTTCACGTAACACTTTTTAAGATTAAATTATATTCCAAATAATTTTTTCCCATCGTACATAGGCTATAAAGGCTACGTTCAAACAAAAGAATATTCATTTCCTCATGGTCTTCTTTAGCAAAGAGTGTGTGTGAATCCTTGCCTTAGTTTTGCCAGCATGCAAATCGCAACTTTTCTAGGCAGCATTATATTGTCGTATGTGGTCCGTCTGGCTCTCCCACATTTTCCCCCACTATCTCATAAACGGCATGATTTTTGAGAAGAAAATGTTACCGAACGTGAAATGTGTTTTGATTTTCTCTACAAACTCTGACTGAAACATTTCTCATTCTAAGAAGAAATGAGCGAGATTTGATAAAAAAAAAATGTACATTGGTCTTCAGGTGAAGTTCACTTTACTCTTGTCCAATTTTAATGTAACTTGAGTTTTTTCAACATATTTTCGAAAAACACTCAAACAGCAAATTTTATGAAAATCCGTCCAGTAGGAGCCGAGCTGTTCCATGTGGCCAGACGCTAACAGACATAACGAAGCCAACAGTTTCATAATACAATCCAATCTTAACTATTGCACTTTTAGCATAATGAAACTACATATAGAAGGCATACTGTTGCAGCTTACAGAAGATTAGAAGAAAGCTTACTGACTAAACTCGAAACTTGATCAGTCTACAAGACATTTACACCGCAATGATTTGATTGCAAAGGATCAGGACTTAAGAAATTTACTAATATCCACCAGACATTAGCATCGTCATTGTGTGACATTATGCATATACATAGGAGCCATCATACTACTGGATCCTTACTAAACAATGATAACGTCTAAATATATTTGAATTCCACTTATCAGGACCCTGGCTATCCGGATCGGTATGGCACTTCGGATAAATTTGTTGAGAATTCTACAAAACTAACTTGTCTTAAAATTACCGGTTATCGGATGAAGTATAGTACAGTGTTATGGCTTCTAGAACTTCAAATCAGGCGTGGTCGAAAGGTTTAGACACAGGTACACATTTTAAATAGTAACAGCCGAATTTCAATCTGCCAATGTAGCCAATTTTCAAAGAAAAATCCAATTATTCGGATTTTCTGCATATCCGGATAGCACGCCGTCCCAATTAATTCACAGATAAGCGGAGTTCTACTGTAATCAACACTCATGCTAAAAATGCAATAAATCATAAATATTGTAAACAGAAGAACCTACACTACGAACCGCAACAATGAGTCGCCGTGCGCTATGCTGTATCAGCACATATGGTTGCGTATAATTACACGAAAATTAAATAGTCGAGCATATTTCAGATGACAACGCCATTGCATTCCTTTTCTATATAATCATTAAAATAAGCACACATGAGGTGAAACAAATATATAAAATTCATAGAAATATTGGATACAAATACAAGCACGAATAAATATTTGAAGTTCATTTTATGGACCTCATTATCACAAGGTGGTTAGTGCTCGTGATAACCCACCTGAAACCGACAACCACTAATACCACCACACACGTCACATCATACAAAAGAAAACTGCAATATTTATGTACGATATACTGCACCACAAACACGAGGTTAGACTTACAACAAACATAAAATACAAAGAAATGCAAACCATAATTTATATTGCAGAATATAATACCTAAATACCTAAATCAAATTTGTTAGTTGATAAATTAATCGGTCAATCGCGGTCAAACGCCACTACATATTTACTATGTACCACTTGACAGCTGCTGCTACATGTTTCGGTCTTACCAGACCATATCAGTTACGTTTCTAATGCAGCCCATTGATATGATCGTACCACAAGGTTTTTGCCAGTGCAAAGTTTTTAATTTTTTCATATTTATTACTAACGATTAACGTTTTTCTAGCATTATTCACTGTTTTTTAAGTTTCTAATCTCATCTGTTCTGCCCACTAACGTATTTTTATTTACAGTATCTCTTTCAGCATTTCCTTTAAATTTTGCACTGTTTTTTTCACCTTGATTTTCCTACTTCCATTCTAATGTGTACAGAAATGTTCCTAAATTTTTCAATTATCTAAGTTTGGTACCGTTCATTACGTTCTTATATTCTATTCCCTGTTAATTTTGAACCACTCATCTTTCAAAAAGTTTTCTTTATACGCCTCTGTCTCCTTACAGCATTCATCCCGTTTTCTGCTTCGTTACACATGGGACTAATCTTAACTAGTAACAAGAAAATGGGTGGTACCTACACTTAAACGAATATACTGAACTGGATACAACAATTTGCACCAAATACTGCAGCAAAGTTTGACACTTTAATTCTGACCACTACATATCTTATACTGCTGCAACCTTACGCTCCAACTCGTAAATATTCTCCTGTATTTTACACATTACAATAAAGAAACGTGAAGTTTAATGAATTACTCAAAATGCAAATAACCTACTCGGAAGGCACAATACTCGGCGTGTGTATCAGAGAATTTAGGCAGTTATTATATACGCTTTAAATAATAATATGCAGGATGTAAAGTTTGAAGACTGTCATACTGACTGGTTTTATGAACCGCTAATGCACCCAGCTGGTTCAGTGTCGCAGAATATTTCGGCTGATCCGGGCAATCTGCCCTGTTCTGACGCACTCGCTCTCCTTCTACGTCGCCACACAAACAAGAGGTTGAACGAACTCGCTTTCCAGCAACTTCTAAGTAACTGATTCCTGGAACCGACGAACTATCAATACGGAACCAAGTCAATACACAGGCGACGTATTCTTGTCAATGTACGCCAGAATAAGCTACAATCCGATATATCGGAATAGACACATGACGTCACGGATCATTCCGCTGTTTAATTATGGGCTTAGTCGTCATTAATTCAATTCAGTAACACACATCATAACTGGGGCTGCAAAATAAGCCCAATTTCCTGACTGAATGGAAAGAAGTTACACAATGTGCGCTATATTACTGCTTCTACCCTTCAGTTTACGAATGTTACTTGCCGATGCTTATCCGTTTCATCAGCACTGTTCTATACACTTCGTAAATGAATACCCCTTACGTTAATTTGTTGGAGGCAGAACTATGGCATGGGCCGCTATGTGTTACAAGAAGCACAGCAATTTGTTCATAACACGTACAATATTGAAAGATGTGAAATTTCGATAAGAATCAGCATATATTACACCGAAATCTCTGATACTATAACACAACTCCGGTATAAGTGCTATGTCTATCAATTACAGTATCACGGACCGCCCGCCATAGCGCTGGTCTGGGTCGGTAATGTATTAGGATATCTTACATTTGGCGTTAATCTAAAACACATTGAACACGCAGAAACATAGCGAACAATCATAAACAAACTGAACACACACACACAGACACCAACACACTGAACACGTAGAAACACACTGCACACAAACACACTGAACACGTAGAAACACACTGCACACAAACACACTGCACACCAACACACTGCACACAAACACACTGCACACAAACACACTGCACACAAACACCCTGCACACTGCACACAAACACACTGCACACAAACACACTGCACAATGCACTCACGCACGAAAGCACTGAACAAACCGAAACACACCGAGCAAATGCAGAAACACACTGAACACACAGAAACACAGCGAACATATAAGAATACACTGAACACATCGACACACACTAATCAGAAACACACTGAACACATAGAAACAAACACACCAAAACTCTGCCCGTTACCAACAAAGTCTTAAAACTGTGTCTTTACTTCTGCCAAGATGTGTGGGTTTTTAATTAAGACGAAATCATTTGGACCCTCCAAACATAAAACATGGCTCTTCAGCTTCAAATTTCCGAGTCATATTTTCTCAGTGTTCATTACGAATTAATTTCAGTACACAAATGTCACACAAAATAACCAAGTGCTCATAAAACTCCACATATCCATGCATATGTGTGTGTACTAACCCATTAGCATGTTCTGACGGCTGTGAAATGTGACCGGATTGAATTCCAGAAGAGCCTAGCTACACGACAGGACAACGAACACTCGGCGTCAAAACGAAACAGAACACCTTGTGGGGCTTCACTCTACACATTATCAATTTATGAACACCCTCACAGACTGTTTATAACGTAACGTCACTAAACAACAGTCGTGCAATAATTAAACATCTTCTGTCATACTACAGAACAGCGAGGATTCGGATTCTAATGCCTGAGTTAAAACACGAAACACCCCACGTTTGTCGAAGTTCACTCTAATCAAATACACAAGCGAATTAGAAATTCGAATGTTTTTTGCTTGATAACATGGCGCAATTAATATCAGATGCTACCGAGCGCGGTATCGGCCAGCGGCTGAAAGATATTTATTACCGCTCAGTTAGCTTACACTGTCGACAAATTCTCACAACAGACACATCATATCATAATCAGCAGATCATGAAGTGAATCACTGCTTGTACTCGTCAGCTTCACAACACAGGAAGTGGTGACAAGCTAATAAAATTAACATTTTATGAAACGCGACGTTTCGTCGTCGCTTTCACAATGGTCTCTACTCTGAGCCCCACAAGCTATGTCACGCCCTCCTCCAGCAGTCTTGGGATACCCTTCAACGTTACTATCCCATCTGTAACAAGTTCGTCGAAGATTGTAATCCCTTCGGGTTCCCCGACTAAAATCGCGTATGCATCTATTCTCAGCCCGCCTATCTATAAGTCCAACTTTGTCATACTAACAACACTCGGTGCGCTGTACACTACAAATGATGAAGGTCCTCACCATGTAATTTTCTCCATCGTTGTTTCACTTCCTTCCTCTTAGTTGCAAATACCGGCCACTCTGTTCTAAAACTATCGACATTTTTAATCCTTCATATGGCGAAGGTACACATGGCGATGTGTTGCTACCGACTGCGTGTGAACAAGCACATCGAGTTGCTTCGTGAACCATTTCCGGCCCAGTGATCGGTCACTTTGTGTACAACCAGTTTTAACATGCAACAATTCTACGTTCTTTCCACATAGTGTATTTGTATGTTATGTATTGATCTCAGAACAAACAGCGATTATTTCCCTATACAGCTTTAACTGTTGATTTTTATAACCAAAATGGAGTGTGTTTACTGCGCGGTACGAACTGGGTTCCTTGACATATTTCAAGTTTTTTTTATGAATGCAAACATAAAAAAGTCAGGATTTTGGGAATTTAATGTTTGCTTTAAATATATATGAGGCATAACTTTCAAGGAGTAATTCCAGATTTCGCTAACATTCCGGTAAAAAATTTCAGTCTAACGACTTTCAAATACATTTTCCTACTAAACACACACACACACACACACACACACACACACACATATATATATATATATATATATATATATATATAGTATGATGACAGACGCAGAAAATTTGTTTGGAACCAGATCGATACTGGCCCCGAACTGGATTCGAGTCAGGATTGTAACGTGTAACAATCTCACCATTATGGTGCAGTGTGGAACAGTATCTGCGGGTATGGACACCAATATGAGACATACTTCGATCTGAAAATTTAACACCTTCTTCGTAACTGTAAACATATCATCTTAAAATTGTTATAGTAAGGTAACAAAATTTTATTAAAAATTCACAAATAACGTAACAATCTATAATGTTTTCACACTTCGTTTAATTTACACACCAGTAATTAAACCACATATAACGCCGAGATTAAAGAGTGAGTGGAAGCACGCTACCACTCCCCACACTCCTTCAGGCCGCGCAGAAACAGGTCTAACTTATGCTCAGTAATCCCGCTGCGCTACAAGTTCGCATAAGAATAAAATACAACACGTTGAGTCAGACAGAAGTCTATTTAATGAAAGGCATTCTTCATTGCTACATGTTTCGATTCCAAAGGAATTATCAGGTAATTCACAGAAAAAATATTTAATCCACATCAGTTTCTTACGTTGCCTGCCGTGCCTGTAACATCGCACGAACATAAAAAAACGCATAGCCAGCTGAATACCCATTATAAGACGCACAAGTGTACACAAACAACAACATTTTAAAGTACACATTTTAATGCTTATAAAAAAAGCTTCCAAATTTACCAATACGTCATAAAGTTGACGTTTAGGAACTAACAGCTGTTAATATCTCGCTTTGCGCAATCACGTGCACGACCAGAATGACTCGTATAAATTACGGATCCAGCTCTTTTAAAGTAAACCTTGATTATCCGTGCACAACAACAGGGTGGAAGCTTCCAACTGGAGAAAATTCATCACACGTGCTACGGAGTGGTGGCAAATTTTATAGTGATTTTAAAAGTTAATTAGATCTCACCGCACTGCTGTGAATTAAATATTCTGTATGAAATGCCTTATGATGATTCCTTTAGAATCGAAATATATAGAAAACTAATGCCGCTCATTAAATGCAGATGTGTCTGAGGCGCTTTATTTTATTTTAGGCTTTCACCCTGTTAACTATTTAACTGGCATCTCTTACATGAAGTGCGCAATAATAATCTGGCGTAACCTGATCACGTGACATGATGTTAATCTAGGAATTCCCCACCGATGGCGCATTTATTCACTTTTCTATCTATTCTCTGTCCCTGCGCCATTTTCTACCATTTCCTTTAACGCTACTGAATTCTGGGATGCGTCTTTCATCTACCTTTTGCAGCTGCTATCCACATATGAAGTCTTTTGGCTAGACACGTCCTGAAGCTACGCCTGTGCAAGGACGAAGACACAGACGACTGCTAATGAATGTGCATCTGTGCATCAAAGTGTCGGAAAACCGAAAACGTGTACTGTTACCTGCTATTTAACAAACAAACAATTGTTTGTTTGTTTGTCCTGTCGCGTGAAAGTACCCGACGTTTTCTCTTCCGGTGGTGCTTGTTATGAGACGAGAAGTCACACTAACATGATGCACTTTAACACTCCAGGGCACAGAAACTTTTAAAGACGGAGGTAAACAACACATCATTGAGAATAGGGTAAGAGTTGGTGCCTTCGGAAATACATAGACCTATGTATATACAGTAAACATAACGAAAATCTGTAGACTTACATTGGACGTCACACAAGGTAGTGTTTCTTTGATGTCTTTCCCAGCAAAACATACATTTTGCTCTTGACAAAACAAACTGATGGGAAATAACTAAGTTCACTCAGAACGCCTGTACATAGGGGGTAAATGAACCTACAGAGTACTAAGTAATGAATAGTATATTTAGCGATACACAGAGCAGGACAAGAAACTTTTATGTAAAAGAAGGACGAATAACTTAATGAGGAGAGGGACAGGTTTCAGGTTTTAACGTGTTGCAAAATATTATGTAATGCTGGTTGCCTAACCTTTCTGAGACTTGCACCTGGCGCCATCTTGAACCGCTATGCTTTTCAACCCTCTTGCTTGCTCCACGATAGCTGTTGTTCTTCCTGCCTCTCTAATTTCACTGTCTTAACCAACGTTGCTTTCGACGCGTTGTGAATTTTTCTCCCGTTTGCAAAGAGGGCTTAATCCTACGGTAAAGCCCCCTTGCTACTTGACACTGCACCGCATCACCATTATCATCACTAACTGCGTCATGTCACCACTTCACAGCCCGGCCTGCACCCGACACACTGAGTGCCTGCATGACCCAGCTCGATAACGCGACACGCGCGCCGCACAGCGTCCAAATTGCGAGTTGTGCCCCCACCCACCCCACAACGGCTTTCTCGCCTGATTTCCTGATTCCGCACCTGCTTTCTCAATCTGATTTCCTGCTTTCTCACCTTAGTTCATTACTTTCTACCGTTTCCCCGTACCCTTCCTGTAGGTTTATCTGCTTGCACATTATGTTTCCGACATTGTTTGCCTCTCTTCATTTCCTTTTCCACAATTTCATCCCACACCTGTTATCTCACCCCCACGTTCTCTCCTGTTTTCCACTTTGCACGCCCTGCAACAAGGCATGTGTGTTCTCCTTTCGTGTTTACTTATGTTTCAAATATCCCACCAAATGTTCCATTACTCAGAGCACACTCTGACCTGACCAGTCAATTATCCTGTCTTATTATCGAATATCTCATTTCATTACTACAGGATAATCCAAAAGTCCAGCAAAGTATCCATAGCCAAAACTCATTAATCCTTCTCCACTACAAAATTATGCAACACCACAAACATATCCTATTCCTGTAAGAATTCATGGCTAATTTCCTAACAGCCCTTTGTGTATTTCAATAGGGCGCATTCAGTACTTTGTAATGCAGTTCTTCTCCATCTTTTGCGACGGACTGCAATCAACGTTAACTGATGTCTTCGAACTTTTTTCTTTGGGGTGGGGTTAAACATGACGGGCATATAATCTGTTTTTGTCACGATCGCTGTTTCAAAAACACCGATTTAACTAACCATATTTTTTTTATTCATTTGGTGCTGAAAAATCTGGTTCTTTATCTCGAAATTCTCTTTGGAACTTCGCGTTCTTTATGTAAAAATATATTATTCGATCATTAACATCCATTACCACAGACCATATTTCACGATGGATTCGTCACGAACAGATCAGTGTGAATTTGCTCGCTTACGTTTATTCCTATAATTATTCATGTTATTCACCATCTTGCAATTTACATTTCTCATTCTCGTCGTGCTTTATGCAGTGTTCTATGCATTATTCTGAATTTCTTTTCCCAACTGACACTTTTGCCTCGAGTCTTCTACGCAGCCCTTGGTCTGGGTATTTTCCCAACAATTTTCTTACCCCCGTATTACTTCAGACTCCTGCTCTGGCCCACAATCAGAAAATTCTGGGCATTCGACTTCATTAGCACAGAGTACGTAACGTAGTTCTAACCTTAGTGCACGTTATTTTTATGTTACCAACTACTCCATGCGTATTTCTGTGTGAGAAAATTACGTGTTCAGTGCTTTCTTTTGGGCAATTCCCCGGCGTCTGAATTTTATATGTCGATGTTTCGGAGCACTCTGTTCCATTTTCGTGGGCGGGTAAGTATGAAGAAACGTCGGCATATAAAATTTAGATGCCGGGGAATTACCCAGAAGAAAGCGTACAATATTCATAAAAAGGCGAAAGTTTAAAATCAAGATTACGTGTTAAAATAACACAGAGATAATCTACCCAAAGCGGCTGGTGTTATAGTTGGTGCAACACACGAAGTTTAATTTTGTAATTTACAAGAAAATCAAACTGCAGATGGTTGCAGAATAACTCTCAGAGCAAATAACGCACGACACTTATGCAGCACCATAATTTCGTCTTTCATAAGCATACAAACTCTAATGTTTCGGAATCGTTTAAGCAGTCAGAAGGCTTTTAAGGACACAATTTTACATGACCTATATTTAATATGCAGTTCGTTTCGCACACTAAATACACCCCAAATCGGTAACACAAACTCATTAGTTGATGCTGTATAGGGAAATAATCGCTGTTTGTTCTGAGATCCATACAGAACACATAAATAAACTGTGTGGGCAGAACGTAGAATTTGTGAATATTAAACCTGCTGGTGCATAAATTGAACACTGGGCTTCAAAACGTTTGTGACAAAAAAATTTACGCTATGGATGTTTAATCAAAGCAAGGTATAGTCACTAACACCAAGGTTTTTCTTATGTAATGACTTATTAACGCAATCAGCAGCTCAAACCGAAAGGGTGAGCTCATAAGAAGTGTTCGAGGTCTAATTAAAGCTTCTATTCCACCATTTGTCTACAGTAATTCATTAAAGCTAGAAAACCGTCGGAACCTCCTATCCCTCAGCTGAGACTTAAGCTCGGGAAATGCTGCATACAGGGACATCTGAATAGAAATACAAGAGGCGTTCCGTTTCCTTCTAAGAAAAGAGGAACGGTAGGGTCTATGCTTTATGTGGTGTCCTCCAGACACAGGCATTCCTTATTGCCAAGCAATGAATCAATTCTTTATGCATGAGGGATCTGCCATTCGCGCCGGCTGATAAAATAAAAAATTAATCGTAGAGTATTTTCTCTCAATTTAAGGTGGCACATCGTGTTCCGAAATTTCCATGTGCACGCAATTAGCCTAAAAATATGCGGTTTGTCACATAAAAATTTCATTTGCTTACTGCAACTTCACCAGGTGGCATCACTGAACGGCGTTAGAAGGATGGAGTATTTTGAATTACAAAAATTACCTTACATATCACATACAAACTGCTTGGTATATCAAGCTGTCTTGACACTTTCTGACGGCAGCCATATTTACTTCTTAAACCTTTGTCCTGCATTTTGAGGGCGAAAATAAAAAGAGCTCAGATCAAACAATATACAAACAGAAAAAGCACCGTTTATTTAAAGAAAAAAATCTACAGCTAGATGACAGTCATCAACATCATCATTATAAACATGCTCAGACCTCAAAAAAGTACTATCGACGCGGCTATGGTAGTGAAAGAATTTGTACAAGACAGCTTCGCCGCAGGAGACGTCATAGCGCTGGTGAGTCTGGACGTACAAGGCGCTTTTGATGCAGCCTGGTGGCCCGCGATTCTGAAAGAAATGAGAGACCGCGGAAGCCCCAAAAATCTCTACAAACTTACAAAGAACTACTTTACAGAGCGTACAGCGATTCTGGCAACGAACAGCATAAGATGGAGAAAGAGCTAAGTAGAGGATGTCCACAAGGCTCATGCAGCGCCCCAGGTTACTGGAATTTGCAATATAACTCTCTGTTAAAAATAAAATACATGGATCGAACAAAAGAGGTGGCTTATGCGGACGAATTAATCATGGCGACGAGGGGCGAGTCGATAACAGCCGTGGAAAATTACACGAACGTAGAACTTGGTAAAATAAAGATATGGCCAAAGAACAACAAGATCAAATTCAATTACACCAAATCTAAGGTAATGCTGGTCTCAAGAAGGAAGCGCAAAGAAAACAAGAACATCACAGTATATCTAAACAACAAACCTCTTGAACAAGTCACTCAGATTAAATACTTGGGAATAATTC
>Ga0131853_10003858_pt1 | contig 26916 bp, 23 predicted proteins | sample TergutLab28metaG_FD_92764 | JGI IMG/M metagenome (GOLD analysis project Ga0131853, IMG submission 92764) | Labiotermes labralis P1 segment gut microbial communities from Petit-Saut dam, French Guiana - Lab288 P1 (version 2) (version 2) | ecosystem: Host-associated > Arthropoda: Insects >...
CTTCCACTCACCTGCCGCCTGTTATAAAAACAGGCCACACCTTAATCGTTTCCTGATGTGACCATTATTACACACTATTAATAAAATTTCAAGTGTTTTAATGAAATTTGTTGAAATATGTGGAAAAATAAACATATACTTTACTACAAAAGTAATATCCACCTGGTTGGAACGTTGATATGTATTTGCAGTAAGTCATACTTTACTGCAAACCGACATGCAACTGGTAGGGACAATGATATGCCTTTGTTGAAAGTCATACCTTGTTTCAAGCGGGAACCCCTACTTGACATATGATAACAACTATGGTAACATTGCTAAAATAAAATAATAAAGAACATCATCCAGAGTTGGCTGAGGGATTTGGTCCTATGACGCCACGGCAACCATCGCACTGCTTAAAGTGTGCGAACGGTGCCACTTCCAACGGGTAAGGTTTAAGCGCTATACCCGATAGATGAATGAGAGAAAAATTTTCTTTACCTCTTCATCTTTTGGAGAGGTTTTTTTATTATCAAGGAGGCTGTTTATGTCATTACCTAAAAACGCAAAACCGGACACTATTTTGCTCCACGCAGGCCATGAGCCTGACCCAGCCACAGGCTCGCTGTCAGTCCCTATTTATCAAACCAGCGCCTATAACTTCCGCGATACGGAGCACGCAGCAAATTTGTTCAGCCTGAAAGAAACAGGCAACATTTACTCCCGCCTTATGAACCCCACAAACGACGCCTTTGAAAAACGCATTGCAGCCCTTGAGGGCGGTGTTGGCGCTCTTGCCTTTGCCTCAGGCCATTCGGCCATTTCCGGCGCTATTTGGAACATTGCAGGGGCCGGTGACGAAATTGTAAGCTCTGCAAGGCTGTACGGCGGAACATATAACATGTTTGCCCACTCTATGCCGCGCCTTGGCGTTAAGGTTAACTTTGCCGCAGACAGCAGCCCGGAGGGCTTTGAAGCGGCCATTACGCCAAAAACAAAGGCCCTTTATGTAGAAACTATAGGCAACCCTAAAATAGATGTTGCCGACATAGAAGCGCTTGCCGACCTTGCACATAAAAACGGCGTACCCCTTATTGTTGATGCGACCTTTACGCCCTACATTAACCGTGCTATTGACTTTGGGGCGGACATTGTTGTTCACTCTGCTACCAAGTTTATCTGCGGCCACGGCACAAGCATGGGCGGCGTTGTTATAGAGGCGGGTAAGTTTGATTACGCCAACGGCAAGTTCCCCTTCTTATCTGAAAAAGACCCAAGTTACCACGGGCTGCGCTATACGGACCTTGGCCCGGCAGCTTTTATGACGCGGCTAAGAACCCAGGTAATGCGTGACCTTGGGGGCTGCCTGTCGCCTTTTAACAGCTTCCTTTTCTTGCAGGGGCTTGAAACACTGCACCTGCGCATGGAGCGCCACAGCCAAAATGCACTGGCCGCTGCCAAGTATTTAGAGGCCCATGAAAATGTGTCCTGGGTGAGTTATCCCGGCCTTAAAAGCCACCCCGACTATAACCTGGCTCAAAAATACTTAGCTAAAGGCGCTGGTGCTATGCTTACCTTTGGCATAAAAGGCGGCTTAGAGGCCGGGCGTAAGTTTATTGACGCGCTGGAGCTTTTTACTCATGCGGCTAACCTTGGTGATGCCAAGTCACTTGTTATTCACCCTGCCAGTACCACTCATTCACAGCTTACCACTGAGCAGAGGGCATCAACAGGCACTACTGATGACCTTGTGCGGCTCTCAATAGGTATTGAGGATATTGAGGACATTATGCAGGATTTGGGCAGTGCTTTACAGGCGGCCAAGCAGGCAATTTAAAGACAAAAACCCTTGGGGACGTTGTCCCCAAGGGTTTTTAAGCCGGCAATCACACCTGTCTTTCGCCAATAGCTCTTTTAAGCGGAGCAGACACAGCCAATGACAGTGCGCCGCCAACCAATGCGGTAATAAGCTGCGGGAAAGAAAACATTACATATATAGGCGCTACCGGCGGCAGTTCAAGAATAACGGGTGCCACAATCATTACAATACCAACATACAACACAAGGAACTTGGCAAAGGCCGCCAAAGCTACCCCAATTATTCTAAATGCCATATCATCGCGCCGCTTTACTACAAGGTGCCAAACCAGTACAAGCGCCGCATTACCCAGCCCAATGAACGGAATTATAATAGGAAATGCCGGGCCTATACCGAAAAAACTTGCAAAAAAAGGCGATAAAACCGCTACGGCTAAACCCGATGTTAGGCCAAACATCATAGTTGACACAAACAGTACTAAGTTAACAATTGACCCCGTAATAAACTGATTGCCGAGAGGTGCAGTTACGGCCTGTGAAACTATAAGCAGCGCTATCATAATAGCAGTTCTTGTAATCCATAATACTTTGTTTGAAATATTCATGAGAAGTTCCTTTCTTTAATAAAAATAAATTGATTGTAACCTTACTTTACCATAACGCTCACCGGAGGTATGTTGCCCATGCAACACTCATATGATGAATCTGACATAATTATTTTGGCCAAAAACCCGCTTTTTGATGGAATATATCCATCTAATGAGCTTCTTAACAGTATCTTTGCCAAAAAAACAATTTTTATTAAAGATGAAATTGTAGTGCACGAAGGTTTCGACCTGCACAATCTTGGCATAGTTTTAAAAGGCACAGCGACAGCCTATAAAACTGACCTTTCAGGGAAAAGCCTAGTCATAGCTAAACTGGCAGAGGGCAATATCTTCGGCGGCATACTTTCTTTAGGCCGGTCACAAAAAAGCCCTGTAAGCGTTGCCGCCACTTCCGAGCTTACTGTGCTTTTAATTTCAACTCATTCTATAGTAGATGGTTTGGGCTCTAAGTTTGACACAAACAACCGCCTTCTAAGAAACCTTCTTGGCATAATATCCAAAAAATATTTTGAACTGCACGAGCGCATTAATGCGATAATGCGCCCTACTCTGAGAGAAAAAATTCTGTTCTACTTAGATAGCTGCGCTAAAGAAACCGGCGGCAATACATTTACTATACCATTTAACCGCCAAGCCTTAGCAGAGTACTTAAATGCCGATAGAAGCGCCCTTTCGAGAGAGCTTTCAAAAATGAAAAAAGAAGGACTCGTTGACTTTTGCAACGAATCCTTTAGGTTGATTAAATCTTGAGTATAGTGAGTTAAGTTTAAAACGGGCCCCTACAGCGGAACTCTCCCTTGTGTTGAGCTGTAGAAGGCAGTTTGCACCTTAAAAACTCATAAAAATAGCAAAACCGTTTTTATTTTTTATAACCTGATTAATCTTCAAAATCCTCATCATCGTCTAAGTAAAAATCATCGTCGTCATCGTCAAAGTCATCAAAAAAGTCGTCATCATGTCTTCCTGAGAGCTTGACAACAGCCACAACGACAGTAGCTATAAGCGCTACTATACCTATTATAGCAATAATGGCCACCAATGCGTGTGAATTATCTTTTTTAAAAGATTTGTGAAAATAGTTTTTAAAATCATCCATTTGTTTATCCTCCCATTTTTTCAAGGAATCATCTCCTTAAATTAATTTCTGTTATTTTACACTGCTTTTGCGGTAGGTTTTGTCCATAGGGTCTTTGCCCCGCTTAAAGTCATTATATTCGTGAAAGGCTTTTTTCATTATCTGCTTCTCGTCATGAAACTTGAGCAGGTGGTAAGCTTCGTGCTGCTTGTAGAAGCCTGCATCGGCAAAGTATTCCTCAGCCTGGGGCTTGCAATAGAACGAGTCCGCTGTCATTAAATACCAGTGAACGGTTTTTGACACCGTATCTTCATTGCCTTTAAAACTGTATTCTGTTTTGCCTAAATATTTTATTACCTTGGCAGCAACACCGGTTTCCTCTTTCACCTCTCTTATAGCAGTCTGTTTATAAGTCTCACCTTCTTCAATAGTGCCTTTAGGCATTACCCAGCCCATATAGCGGCCATTTTGATTTTTATAGAGCAATAAAACTTTACCCTTATGAAACACAACACCTCCGCAGCTTACTGTTTCTACCACACTTAATTCCTCCGACCTAAAGCCTATCTAACTTGCATAGGCTCTCGAGCTTGTTTATAGAATTATAAACTATTAGCATACATTTTTCAATGATTTTATTTTTTGGAGGATTAGCCCACTCATATATAAGTATTTTGTCCCTTATCACTGCTCAAAATACGCGCTTAACATATTTCTTGCTATTTCAAGTGCCCTGGCCGGGCCGTCAGTATTTTCAGTCACAATAGCCAGAACAATTTCAGGGTTATCAGCCGGGGCAAAACAAACGAACCAGCCATGAGCAGCACCGGCCGGGTTTTCTGCCGTTCCGGTTTTCCCGGCAACACTAATGCCGGCCACCCTGGCCGCAGAACCTGTGCCGCCTTCTACAGCATCTACCAGCATTTCTTTAATCAAATCTGCATTATGCGCATCAATAAAATTGTCAAGAACAGCACTCCCGGCCTCCCATTTAACCCGGCCTGTGCGTGAGGTTATCCGCTCTGCCACATAAGGCTCCATCACAAAACCGCCATTTGCCACAGCAGAAGTTATAAGGGCCATGTGCAAAGGTGTTGTCAATGTTCTCCCCTGCCCTATGGATGTTTGTATTGTTTCTCCTGTGCCGGCACTGTCAGTCATGTTAAAACGACCGTTTACAAGCTCTAAATCAAATGGGAAGGTTGAATTAAACCTCATTCGCTGAGCCGATTCCATTAGTTTATCATATCCTATATTTATTATAGCCCCAGCAAAAAAAATGTTGCATGAATACTTCATAGCATCACTTAAATTTACTCTTCCGTGAGCCCTTGCATCAAAACACCTTAGGCTTTCACCGTCAAAAGTTGCAGTTCCTGTACATTCTACATAAAAATCTTCATAATCCGGCATGTGGTTTATTATAGCATCTGCAGAAATTATTTTGAATATAGAACCCGGCGGGTAAAGCCCTTGAGAAGCCCGGTTTAACAGAGGGCTGTTTTCATTGTCAGCCGTTAAATCCCCCCACAAATCACTTACATTTGCCGGAGAAAAATCAGGGCTTGAAGCCATAGCAATTATACGGCCTGTTCCGGGCTCCATAGCAACTATACCGCCTCTTATGCCTCTAAGCCCGCTAACCGCAAGTCTTTGCATAGGCTGTTCCAATGTAGTGTGCACATTGTCGCCTTGCAGCACCCCGCCAAAGAACTCATGCGTTATGCGCTGTATTATCTCAAAATCAAGATTGTAAAGATTAAAATTATATCTGGCTTCCACCCCAGACTTGGTAACACCAATGGATCCAACGCTATGAGCAAATTCATTCTCAAATGGATAGGCTCTCCTATATAAATCTCCTATAGGCACAGACTCAGCCAAAACAGCACCATGAGCATCAAATATATAGCCGCGCTTTGTAGTAAAGTCATTCCAATTAAGCCGTGGGTTAAATGTAGAGTTTACCATAGAAGCACTTTCTACTAATATAAAGTTTCCAAGATACACCACCACTACCAAAAACAGAGCAAAATAAAGCCAAAATACTCGCCTTATATTTTTTTTCATATCATGCATATTCAGACCCCATTTCCCCGGAATAGTACATGAATATCCATTGAATTATAGCTATCATTAAAGAGCTGACAAGCACGGAGCTGCCGCCGTAACTCACAAATGGCATAGTCACCCCAGTTAGGGGTATAAGGTTGATAGTACCGCCCAATATTAGAAATGTTTGAAAGGCCATCATAGCTGTAAAACCCACTGCAAGCAGGCTGTAATACTTTCTTTTACACCTGAGAGCAATATGTGCACCCCTATAAAAAATCATAATATAAACACCTATCAGCCCCATGCCGAAAATAGAGCCCATTTCCTCGCAGATGGCAGCAAACATCATATCCCTCGCCACAACGGGTATATGATGTGGAAACCCCAGTGTAAGGCCTGAGCCTAAAAGCCCCCAAGTTCCAATAGCAAAAAGAGACTGAACTGTTTGGTGACCTATGCCGTGAACATCTACCCAGGGGTCCCGCCAAATAGCTACCCTTATTCTTACGTGGCTGAATATATTATAAGCAATGTAAGATGCAGCGCTCATAGCTCCCATACCTAAAAAAAACAAAAGTTCAGAGCCTGTTGCCACGTACATAACAATCATAAATGTCATAAAAAATATAAGGGCCGAGCCCAAATCCGTCTGTAAAACCAGTATGAGCACATACACAGCACTTATACCGCAGAGAGTAATTATCTGCCACATTCCCATTTTTTTGCGAAAAGCGCTGGCAAGATAGAAAACAAAAAGAAATTTAACTATTTCCGAAGGCTGCAAGCTAAGGGCTCCAACCCTTATAGAACGCAAAGCGCCATATTCCTGGATGCCTATTATGAACGGCGTACACAAAAGCCCCAGCCCGCCTATAAGATATAAAATTTCCAATTTTTCAAATTTAGGTATGATTTTTAAGAAAACCGGAATTAAAAACATAGCAAAAGCCCCTACGAAAAACCAAATAAGCTGCCGCTGTGCCAGGCCCCTATCAAGGCGCCAAAGCATAATTAACCCTGTATCAAGCAGAAAATAAACTCCGTTCCAAATAAGCGTACAACTGCCTTTATAAGCCTTTTCTGCTCCTATATTCATGCCTATTAAAAGAGCAAGGGAAACGGCAGCATAAATAAGGGCTGTAGGCTCAAAAGAAATACTCTCCGGCTCGTAGGCAAGAATGAGAAATGCCGTTATATGCATAAAAATAACAATAATGCGCTGCTTCATAGCCGCACGATTGCCACTGCCGCCAAAAAACCCACGCTCAGCAGCAATGTAGCGCACACCCTGCCATAGAAAGTAAGCTATATAAAACACAAATAGGTATCTTGATAATCTTATAACTAATTCAAACATTTAATAAGTCCTTTACTTTGCACCCCTAAAAAAGTGCCCGTAGGTTATTGCGCCGGCTGACTTAGGCGCCGCCCCTGTTTTAAAGCCTTTCAGCGCGGCTTTCACTTCATCATAATTTTCCGTATAAAATACTAAGCGCAGCCAATTAAAATTTGTTTCATGGAAATTATTAAGCTTTTCCTGCATATTAAGCTTAGAACCATTTAGCACTAAGGCTATACAGCTTTCACAGTCTGTATATATGGGAAAAGCCGCGCCTGTTTTGTCAGTAAGGGCGTAAGAGGCCGAGTTATTCTTAAACTGACAGAATTTCTCTCTCTTTCCATTTTTCGCTTTACCGGCATATAACCCAACGGGGCATTGCACCGTAGCCATTAGTGGCAGGTTGCCATATACTATAACCTCACCACAAGAAAATGCTGCAAGTTCATTAATATTAAGCTCAGTGGAAACTGTTATTTCACAAACGCCTAAACCTTTTAAGTATTCGTAGGCTACAGGAGAAAAAACATTAAAAGAATAATCAGTAATAATTTCTTTTTTACTGAGCTCTTTAAGCAGCGACAGCTGCCCGTATGTGGAAGCCAAGTAGCCTTTTATCTCCGTTTTATCAAGAGCCTTTATTAAATCTTTACAGGCCGGTTCATCATAAAAACGCATGATTTTCGGCAGAGCTATATATAGAGCTGTCTTATCCGCATATTTACTAATAATTCCAAGAATGTCCTTAGTATTATAGCCTTTTATAGTAAAGTAGGCTTTAGCTACCCCCAAACTGCAAGCAGCCTCAAGCTGCTCCTCTGATACAGTTTGAACACAGAAGCCATAACTCTGCCTTCCCACAGCCTTAGGCGACAGAGCTTGTCCCGGCTCTCTAACAAATTCATTAAGTTCCCTATGGAAACTACTTGTATATTTTCCCCAAAATTTCTCAGTGCAATTCCGTCTTAAGTTATTTAGTTCACTTACAGGAATATATATATTCTGATCAACATCCATATCCACACTGTTTCTAATTATCTCAAAAGGTGTGCCGCCCATTTTGCACAGCTGCTCCAAAATGCGCTCGGGTGTAAGCGGCTGGTTTTTAGAAGCTTCTACAATAGAGCCCAAAACACTTACCTCCACCGAATCTTTGCCAAGTGTTATTTCAACTGCTTGGCCTAATTTGGCTTTCAGTTTAAGGGTTAAGCCAATTTTTCTTACATCAGCCAAAGCCAAAGCCTTTGCCCTGTCATTTAACTGCTTGTCATAGGACTTGTAAACAGCATCACCCGCTTTTACCGCACCGGAAACGTACAGAGTGATTATAGCACCGGCCTGCGCTTCTTCACTTATGTATCCGCCTGTGTGCTCTGTGCTTGTCCAAATTTCCGCACCATCACCGGCGGCTACTTCGTCTTCAATTTTTATCAGAATTTTTTTCTTTCCGTTTTTATATTCATTTTTAGACACAGAGACCACTGTGCCTAAATAAGTGCCTGTGCTTTTTGGGGTTTTTGTACTCATCATATGAGGCCCGGCGTAGTCAAAAAAGTAACCTTCACCGAACTTTCCGCCCCTGTTAAAAATTTGGGTAACATCTTTCACTGTATTTTCAGGCACAACATCTATACCGGAAGCGATACGGTCAAGCTGCTCTCTGTAGGCTCTTGTCACAACTGCCACATACTCGGGGCTTTTCATGCGCCCTTCAATCTTTAGGCTATGAACGCCGCTTGCAGCTATTTCTTTAAGGCTCTCCAAAGTCATCATATCCCTTGGGCTTAATAAATAACCCTCAGCACGCTTTTTATTATTGCCTGAAAGCTTATAATACTGTCTGCACGGTTGAGCGCATTTACCTCTGTTACCACTGCGGGCCCCTATAAAGCTTGACATTAGACACTGGCCTGAGTATGACACACACAGGGCGCCATGAGCAAATACTTCTATTTCAACCCCTGATTTTTCTGCTATAGGTTTAATCTCTGTGAGGTTAAGCTCACGGGACAATACCACACGGCCAAAGCCTAAATTTTTAAGAAGTACTGCTCCCTCTAAAGAATGAACCGTCATCTGTGTGCTTGCGTGTAATTTTATGCAGTGCATATACTGCCTAATAAGAGAAAATAAACCAATATCCGTAACAATGAGAGCATCGGCACCGGCTTTATACATTTTTTCGGCAAAAGCTAAAGCCCTGTAAATTTCACTTTCATCAGGGGCAGGGCTGTCCAATTTATACAATGTATTTATGGTTATATTAGCCTTTGCCCCTCTAATATGGGCATAGTCAACGGCTTCTATAAGCTCATCATCTGTAAAGTTAACCGCCCCTGCTCTGGCGTTAAAGTCACGGCCGCCGAAATAGACAGCATCAGCACCGTTGTTTACGGCAGCTTTAAAACTTTCAAAACTACCGGCGGGACATAAAAGTTCAGGAATAAACATAGGTTCACCTACTGCTTCTTAGCGTTAGTGCTGGCACTTGCAGCAGCTCCGCCGTTAATGGTTGCAAGTTTCTTGTCTCGCTTTAATTCTTCCTCCATGCGCTCATCAAGCTCTTGCTTGAGTTTTTCAATCTCGGCTTTAGCTGCTTTAAGCTCGGTTTTCATGTCTTGGTTATCTTTTTTAAGCTTGCCATTCTCTTCTTTGGCGGCTGCAAATTCTTTTTCTAAATTGGAATGTTTAAGTTCAACAACCTTAATCTTATCTTTTTCTTTAAAAAGATCATCTGCAATATTTAGAGATATGAAGAGGGTTTTAAGGCGTGGATTAATAGCCGCCTCACTTCTGGCCGAATATATGCTTTTAATTTTTCTGTCAATATAGGTGGCCACAGCTTGAATGTACTCAATAGACTCAGAGCTTGAAAGCTCGTAAACCACTCTGTCAATAACTACTTCAATACGGTTTATGGTCGCCATAAATATCCCTCTCCTCTTTAGGTTTTCCCTGTGAAAATATTCTCTAGCTACTCCACAGCAGAAAAAACTCTGTCCAGCACATTTCTTGAAATTGCTGTTACCGCCGGTTCACCATCTCGCGAAATTGCGTAAAACAAATCATCAAGCACGTGGAATGTATATGTTAGGCTGTATCTGATGGAACCGTCTGCCTGATGTGTAAAGTTGCCCTCGGTAATATTATCCAGCTGCCTCTCAACTATATCTTCCCGGAGTATGTGCCCATCTATATCCATTGTCCACACAGCAGGAACGCCGCTTACATCAAATGGGGTTATATAAGCATCCCACCTGGTTTCAAAAATAGTTCGGTAAGCCAAAGCATCGGCGTTGTCTCTGTTAGGGTGTATGGTAACGTCATGGCCTGTTCCCCTAAGCCTCACAGTTTCAGCCTGAGTTGTAATTACATCGGTAAGCCTTCTCTGGAAGAGCCTTGAGCGGTTAACGCCCTCAATGCGCTCCATAACTCCTGCATCTATTGTAAATACAAAGGGCTCTCCTTGCAGTTTGATATAGCGAAGCCCATCTCCCGCTTCTCCCCCAACGTCGAAATAGAGCACCACTCCATCCTCATCAACAAGATTCATTTGCAAAAAAGGCTCTGACAGCCCGTATACTTCCATATTTTCATCCGGGTTTATTATTACACCGGCCAGCCGCAGCCCAGGCAAAGGTTCAAAAAGAGCAGCAAAAGCAAAGGACATATCCAGCCTTTTTCCGGCCCCTACTCCATAACTTATAAACTCGTCCCTCATCCAGCCAAAGTGCTCAACCCCTGTTGGCGGGGCAATATCGAACCCAAACTCCTCGCGGCCAAAGGAAAATTGAATTTCAACAAGCCTTAAAAGGTCGGGCCTTGGAAGGTTTTTGTCCATAAAATTATTGTGGCCGAAAAACATACGCCTGCCTGTTCTGGCTTCTATAAAATGAACATAATCAGCGCCTTCCAACATAGCGTAGAAAAACCTGCCATCCGGCGTTTCATGGCCTACATGTAATACTGCTCTCGACCCGTCAGTATAGTCTATGGTAAGCCGCGCAGCTAAAGCACCTAAGCCGTAAAGCTCCAAGTTCCCCGCCAGGTCTGCTAAACTGACAGCGCCATGAGACGGAAGATTGGTGACTGAAAAAGCTACTGTAGCCACTGAAATTTGGTCCAGGCGAAAGTCTCTAAAATCATCTAAACGCCACGTACCTATCTCATTATCACTATCGCTTAAATCTCTTATAAATCTAAGGTCGTATCCGTTATCCATGTGAAAAGCAGATACCCTAACCCCCTCAGCTCTTTCAATAATCATAGCTAACTCAGGAGGCTCATCAATCTGCAAAGAGGCTGCCGGGCTTAAATCCAAAGTCACAAAGTAAACGCCTATAAGCACTACAAGGGCGGCGGCAGCCATTATAAGTTTTTTTGTTCTTTTATCAATGTTCATTATTTATTCCGCCTCCTAAGCCAAACGCCTGTGCCTAACACAAGTATAGAGCCCGGAATAACAAAAAGGCTTATTATCATTATTTGGTATTGCTGGTTTACACTTGTAAATGTCAGAACTGAGTTGTTTACCGACCTTGCTTCTATCCACACATTAGGCAAAGAGTCCATAACCCAGCTAAACATATTAAGCACCATACGTGAGTTAGTACCGTTGTTTAAGTTATCATTCAACATAGCTTCTGTGCCTGTAAACACAACTCTGGCATTAGGCGATACATTTCTGTCCGTAACTGCGAAAGTGATAACAAATGGCCCTGTCATATCGTTAGCTTCTCTGTTTAGGGTCATATTTTCAGGGTCAAAATTTTCCAAGTCTTTTAAATACGAATTGGGGCTTGATACAAGAACAGGTTCTATTGTAAGATTGCCTCTACTCACAGGCAGCTCTCTTAACGGTCTTGCAGTTATAAGAAATGACCTGAAATCAGAGTTTACAAACTCAGCGGTAATGTTATGTTCGCCAAAAAAGATAGGGATTATAGCAAAAGGATTAACTTGGCCGCTTTGAGGCACTATAAAATTAGGGTCGCTTTCCAAAATAGCTGTATCAGCGAAGTCTATGCCAAAATAGTTGACCAGCCGCCTAATGTTAGTGTAATCTACATTATTAAAATCTAAGAAAAATACTGCCTTGCCGCCTTTTGCTAAATAGTCAAGTACAAGCTCTGCACTGCGCTCGCTCCAGTCTCTCCTGGGGGTAGTTACAAACAGAGCCGAAGCATCTTCCGGTATAACGTCACCCATGGCAAGGTTAAAGTCTCTCAGCTCAAAATTCCACTCATCAAACTCCCTCATGTAATTAGGTGAAAGCGGCATTTCATCATGGCCCGTTATAAAGTATATTATATTTTCAAAATCTGAGGCAACAAAACGTATGGCATTAGTCATTACAGATTCGAATGTTATGGTTTCAACTATTTCTGTAAGCGTAAACATGTCAAACCTTGTTGTACGCATGTCCTGCGGGAAAATTACCCTAAATCTGTTTCCCGACTCCACTATCATTGAGTTAACAGGAATGTTTTGGCCGGGCTGAGCATATCTCGCCACAAAATCAACATGGACAAAGGGGTCAACATTCACTACATTTATGTTAGGGAACACTCTGTAAGACTGCAAAAACTGCTGATAAATTGCAATCTCCTCTCCTGTTCTAAATAAGGTGTATATTGTAACCTCCCTGTCAAGCTCAGAGAGCACTTCACTTGATGTATCGGAAATACTGTAAAATTGGTCAGGAGTAAGGTCAAAAAACAAATCAAGGTTCTCAATAACCATATTCACAACTATAGTTATTGAAACTGCAAGCAAAACCATAATGGTTGAAAATGTACCTAACCTAAGGCGGAGTGGCTTGCCGCCGGTTTTTTTGCCTGTAATATTATTATTTGAATTAGCATCGTTATTGTTTATATCATTAACATTATTGTCATTATTTTCATCCATATTTTTTCATGCCTCCTTTTACTAACCCAGTGTGCTGTTTTACATTATGACTTTTTGCAAAAGCGGTGCAGCTTTCCAACCAATACCAATCCTAGATTAAAACCTGTAGTTTGAGCGCCGCCCCAAAAGCGCGAGGTGAAGCACTTTTGGGGTGATTTTAGGCGTGATAAAGTACAGGATTTTAATCAGGATTGGTACCAGGTATAAATCTCATTTGCAGCAATGTACGACTTTCAACGAAGGCATATCATTGCCCTACCAGTTGCATGTCGGTTTGCAGCAATATATGCTCTACGCCCATCTTCTTTTCTCTATTATATTAATTGCAAAAAAGCAGAATAAAAGCGAAAAGCTTATATAATAAGCCACATCTGCAACCTCTAAGATGCCTAATGAAAAGCTTTGAAAGCGGCTTACGAGAGACACCCATTGCAGGCTTCTGATAGCCAAGCCATCATAGAAACCGGGTGCAACCGAATATATTATGCCAAAAACTGAAATAAGCACAGCAAGAACACCACCACTTGCCCAAGTGTTTTTTGTAGAACTGTAGAATATATAACTCACTGCAATAGAAAACACCGCCGCAGAAATAAGGCCGGCGTCTCTTGTGGCCGGTATGGCAGTTATAAACCCGCCCATCATAAAGAAAATAAAAATCAGTGCAAAGGAGCCTATGGCGGCCACCACTTGGCTGTATGTAGCTACAGAAACCAATATTCCTATTGATATAAAAGAACAGCCCAAAAGATAGTAGCCTACATAAGTGCCTATTATGCGGCTCATAGGAAGCTGGCCATAGGCGCTTATGAGATATGGAAATATGAAAGTTATCGCCATACCGATAAAAAGCATAAGACAGGCAGCAAAGAACTTGCCAAGCACTATGGATGTTGTTGAGATAGGCGCGGTAAATAAAAGCTGGTCAGTCTTTTGTGCATATTCCTCGGCAAAAAGGCGCATTGTAAGCATAGGTATCATAAGCATAAATATCATTATAGAGTTAATCAGAGTATGAAAATACTCTGCGCTAAACTGCATAACATTAGTCATTATAAAAAATATGGCTGTCAGGACGGTGTAGAAAAATAAGAACACATAGCCTGCTATATGGTTAAAATAGTTTTTCAGCTCTTTTTTAATTATCGCCGTCATTGTCCCAAGCCCCCCTCTCTTCAACGGAAGTATTGTTAGGCTCAGCTTCGTCAGAGGCAGCAAGCAATACTTCATCGTCTATCTTTAAGCCTTCTTTCGCCGATGAAGCTGTAACTTCAAGGAATATTTCTTCCAGAGTAGAGTCCAGGCTTTTCATAGAAAGCAGGGCTACATTGTTTTCAGCACAGGTTTTAAATGTGGCTTCCCTAATGTCTGCACCCTCTTCGCCTATAAGGATAATATCAACTGTTGCCTCTTCTTTTACCCCTTGGTTTTCCACGGTTTTTATGAAGCCCATGCCGCTAAACAGCTCTGAAAGCCTTTCAAAACTGTCTCTGGCCCTGATTTGCAGCCGGTTTTGCCCGGCAACGGCAGATGTGAGCCTGTCAGTGGTATCACTGGCTACAATGCGGCCCTTGTTTATTATCATTACTCTGTCACAGACTGCTGAAACCTCGGGCAGTATATGGCTTGAAAGTATCAGAGTGTGGCGCGCGCCTAAATCTCTTATAACCTGGCGCATATCTATAATCTGCATAGGGTCAAGGGCTACCATAGGTTCATCCAATATAACAGCACTTGGGTTGCCTATCATAGCCTGAGAAAGACCCACCCTTTGCCTGTAGCCTTTAGAAAGGTTTTTAGTGATACGGTTTTTCATTTCAGTTATTTTTACAAGTTCCATAATCTCATCTAAGTGCTCCTTACGGCCGGCTTTTTTTACCTTTTTTAAATCGGCCACAAAATTAAGATATTCCCATACAGTCATGTTGGGATAAATAGGCGGATGGTCCGGAAGATAACCAATTTGCGCCTTGGCCTCTAAGGGGCTTTCTATAATATCGAACCCGTTAATCATCACCGTGCCCTCTGTTGGAGCCAGATAACCGGTTATTATATTCATTGTAGTTGTTTTGCCTGCACCATTAGGGCCCAAAAAACCTACAATTTCACCCTGCGATACTTTAAAGCTCAAATCATCAACTGCTACAATTTGACCATAGCGCTTAGTGAGGTTTTTTACTTCTATCATTTTCTATCCCTCCGTGTAACTAAATCTACTTTAAAATTGTTCCTTCGGTCCTTTTTAAAGTGATTTATAGTGAGTCAACCTATGACTTTCTGCAAAAACATATCAATGTTCTAACCAGGTGAATATCACTTTTGCAGTAAAGTATGACTTACTGCAAATACATATCATTGTCCCTACCAGTTGCATGTCGGTTTGCAGCAATGTATAAGTTCTCGCATAAAGTGCAAAAGAATTCATAAGTTAAACAAACGCCCCTACAGCGATACACCTATGGTGTACCGCTGTAGGAAAGCCTGCTAAGCAAGCTACCGGTTTAACTTGCTAGTTAAACCGGTTTAGCTATAAGCTAACACTCTTCTGCATTTTCCCAATAAATTTTTAATGCGCTTTTTGCTTCATCATATCCAAAACCGCGGGAATTTAAGAAGTTATAAATTTTCTGCCGTTCTTTTTTATTAAATTCCGTCTGAGTTTCGCTTTTTATCTTTTTTTCAAGCAAATCTAAAATTTTTTCGGTAGGGTCATTGTCAAGTTCTTCTAAGCAGGCGGAGATTATCTCTCTGTCTATGCCTCTTCTCAAAAGCTCATGCTTTAAGCGCATATCACCGTAACCTGCCCCACGCTTTTCAGATATATACTTTTCGGCATAATCGGCATCGTCAATATATCTATGCCCGGCAAGAAATGCTGCAACTTCTTCGATTATATCTTCATCAATCTCATAAGTTTTAAGCTTAAGCCTAACCTCTCGCTCTGTACGCTTGGAATACGAAATATATTTTAGCGCCAAATTTTTAGCATCTGCTATCAGCGCCGTCTGTTTAATTTTCAGAAGCTCTCCCGGGCTAATTTCAGCTCCCTCTTTAAGCCCTAAAAAATACCATTCAGAAACTGAAATGCCAAAGGCAAACTCCCCATCAACAAAGATGGAGCGCCTGTCTTTATTTTTTTTCTGCTCTTCTACAGCCGTTATGGTCATGTTCTAAAAATCTTCCATTTCTATTTCTTCAGGTTCTTCCATATCTTCAAGCTCTATTTCAAGTTCAGCTTCAGCCTCGGCTATGGGCTCAATCATATCTTCCGGAAATTCCTCTAATACTATTTCTTCTTCAGGCTCCTCTTTTGCCTTAGATTTGGCCCTTGATTTCTTTGGTTTTTGGGTTTCCTTTTCTTCAATCTCTGCCGGTTTTTCAGCCGCAGCCTCACTAATTTCTTTAAGCCCAAATTCTTTTCTTAACAGATTTTCAAGCTCTCTGCAAGTTTCAGGGTTTTCCTCTAAGTAAACTTTGGCATTTTCACGGCCTTGGCCTAAGCGCAGCTCCCCATAGGAATACCAAGTACCGCTTTTTGTAGCCAACTTCTTATCAACAGCCAAATCCAGTATATCACCTGTGGCGGAGATACCTTTGCCGTACATTATATCAAACTCACAAGTTTTAAAAGGGGGTGCCAGCTTATTTTTAGCTACTTTTACTTTTGTGCGGCTGCCTACAGGCACATCAGAAACCTTAATTGTTTCTGCCCTTCTTATGTCAATACGGACAGAAGCATAAAATTTAAGCGCCCTGCCCCCGGTTGTGGTGGTAGACTCACCGTAGGACATTCCACCTATTTTTTCGCGCAGCTGGTTTATAAATACAACGGTACAGTTAGTTTTATGTACAATCCCCGTAAGTTTTCTAAGGGCCTGACTCATAAGCCTTGCTTGGAGGCCCATGTGAGAAGCGCCCATATCGCCCTCTATTTCGGCCCTTGGCACCAAAGCTGCCACTGAATCTATTACTATTATGTCAATAGCACCTGAACGCACCATAGCCTCTGCAATTTCAAGAGCCTGCTCACCGTCGTCAGGCTGAGATATGTACAGTTCGTCTATGTTTACCCCCAATTTTCCTGCGTACACCGGGTCAAGAGCGTGTTCGGCATCAACATAGCTTGCTATACCGCCGCTTTTTTGAACCTGTGCTACCAAATGGAGCGCTAAAGTAGTTTTACCGGATGATTCCGGCCCGTAAACTTCTATAATACGGCCTTTAGGAACGCCGCCTATACCCAGAGCAATATCTAAACTCAAAGAGCCTGTAGGTATAGACGGAATGTCTCCCTTAATAGTTTCCCCAAACTTCATTATAGCACCCTTGCCAAAATCTTTTTCTATAAGTGCCAATGCGTTTACAAGCGCCTTTTCTTTTTCTGTGTCAGATTGTGCAGAATAATCTATGACAGCTTTCTTTTTGTCCTTTGCCACTATGAATCCTCCTCGGTATTGTTATTATTAGATAGCCCTTTTATAAAAGCAAGCTTTGTCTCCGCTATAATTATTGCTGCAAAAACTATTGCCGAGCCTAAAATCATCTGCGCTGTCATAATTTCACGTAGAAGTATGACAGACAGAAGTGCACCAAACACTGCTTCCATAGACATTATAATGGCGGCATTTACAGCAGTAGTATATTTCTGTCCTATGTTCTGGCAGAGATAGGCTACAAAAGTGCAAACCACACCTAAATACAGAAGACTAAGCACAGCGCCGGTTGTTACTTGTGGCATATCGCCCAAAAACAGCCCTGCAGCTAAGGCACAAATAAAGTTAAAGCCTATCATTACTATAGTCAAGTTTATAGGGTCGTGGAGCTTAGTATATTTATCAGTAAAAACCGTTTGAAAAGCATAACACACAGCGCAGAGCAGCGTAAGAATTATTCCTATAGACATGCCAAAACCTCCGTCTAAGGAAATAAGGCCAATGCCCGCTACCGTTAAAACTGCACCTATGCTGGCGAAAACGTCTAACTTATCCTTAATCAACATACGCCGGACAAAGGGCGTCAGTATTACATAAACTGCTGTTACAAAGGCGTTTACAGCCGGTGATATATACAAAAGCCCATAAGTTTGAAAAGCGAAACCCGCGAATAAAAAGCCTCCTATCAAAATACCTACGCTTAAGTCACCCTTGCTTATGGTTTTTAGTTTTTTTCTAAAAAAAACATTTAAACAAACGCTTGCAATAAACATACGCACGGCTATTAGTTGGAAAGGCGTAAACCCTGCATCCAGCACCCATCTGTTGCCAACGAAACCACTGCCCCAAACAAATGCGGCAAACAAAAGCAGTACATTGGCCTTTCGGGTGTTCATAGTGCTCATCATTGCTTTAACCACCGCCGCCATTAAACTAAAGCCCTTCTAATCATATCCAGGGCGCTCATTACAGCGCGGCCTCTTATTCTTTGGCGGTTGCCTGTAAATTTCAGCTCATTTACGGTTACATTGCCGTTTATATACAGGGCAATGTATACAAGGCCTACAGGCTTTTCGTCTGTGCCGCCCTCAGGCCCTGCTATACCTGTTATACCAATGCCTATGTCGGCACCTGATACCTTGGAAACTCCAACAGCCATCTCATAAGCAGTTTCCCCGGATACTGCACCATGTTCTTTGAGGGTTTTACCACTAACATTTAAGCGGCTGATTTTTGCCTCATTTGAATAGGTAACAAACCCTTCTAAAAGCACTTTTGATGAGCCCGGAATGTCTACTAAGGCTGATGCCATAAGGCCGCCTGTGCAGCTTTCCGCTATAGCTATTGTTTTGTTTTTTTGGATGAGTTTGTCAACAACCACCGCGGCAAGGCTCAGGTTATTACCCTCGCCGTATATATTGTCGGAAAAGCGCTTGTAAAGCTCACTTACAACAGGCTCCATTAAAGACAGGGCCTCATCCTCTGTTTTTGCCGATGCAGTTACCCTGAAAGTCAGCTCATTAAGCTTTGCGTAAGGCGCAATGGTTGGGTTTGTCTGAGTTTCTATTAAATCTTTTATCATGTCCTCGGCAGCACTTTCGCCTATGCCGCAGAGTCTTAGCACTCTTGACACATATGTACCGTCTGTACGCTCTTTAAGATAGGGTAATACACTCTCTTCAAACATAGGTATAAGCTCTCTGGGCGGCCCCGGAAACATTATCAGGGTTTTGCCGCCATCACTTATAATGCAGCCCGGTGCAGTGCCGTTATTGTTTGGTATAAGCCGAGCCCCCTCCGGCATGAGTGCTTGTTTTCTGTTATTTTCCGTCATAACCCTGCCGGTTCTTATAAAAAACGATTCAAGGGTTTTAAGCGCATCTTCATCAATAATGAGCTTTTTGTCAAAGTATTCAGCCCCTGTTTCTTTAGTCAAATCGTCTTTAGTAGGGCCTAAGCCTCCTGATGTTATAACTATATCTGCTCTCAAAAAAGCGTCAGCAAGGGCTTTTTTGAGCCTTACCGGGTTATCCCCCACTACTGTATGGTGATAGACAGAAATGCCAAGCCCTGCAAGCTCTTTAGACAAATACTGGGCGTTTGTGTTTAGTGTGTCCCCCAGTAAAAGTTCTGTCCCCACCGCTAATATTTCAGCTGTCAATTTTATCTCTCCTTTTGTCGTAAAAAAAACGTAAGCAGACAATGTTCTCTATGCCTTTAGTACCCCCACATTCTTAACTATATAATCAACTGCGGATATTATTGTAAAAATTACTGCAATAACAATTAAAATAAATGCCACAGTGTCAAAAACGCCTCCGCTTATGCCTAAAATAAGATACATGACCATAATCATTTGGCTTATGGTTTTTAGCTTGCCCCAGCCGCTTGCGGCTATAACCACACCACCGTCACTGGCCACAAGCCTAAAACCGGTTATAATAAATTCCCTTGCAATAATGATGATTACGGCTATGGAAGAAATGTCACCTGTTTCAATAAGCGCAATAAGGGCAGAGCAAACAAGAACCTTATCTGCCAGCGGGTCCATAAACTTTCCAAAATTGGTTATACGGTTATACTTGCGGGCAATGTATCCGTCCAGCGCGTCAGTAGCCGAGGCTATAATAAATATAATAAGAGCAATATAACGGCTGTATTCGCCCCCTGCCCCGCCAAGTAAAAAAAGCAGAAAAACAGGTATAATAAAAACCCTGAAAAGCGTTAGCTTATTAGGCAAATTCAAGCTCAATCTACAAGCACCCCTGTCAAATCGTAGTCTGATGATTTAGTAATACGCACTTCTCTAATTTCTCCGGCCACCAAATCCTCATTGCTTTCGAAAAAAACTATGCCGTCTATTTCGGCCGCATCACCATAGGTTCGGCCGCAGTATACATCTTCTGCGCTCAAGAGACCCTCCACCATTACCTTATAAGTCTTGCCAACTTTTTCGGCCAAGAGCCCGGCAGAAATATATTTTTGAGTGTCCAGCATTATGTCTTTGCGCTTTTGTTTTATATCCTCATCAATTTGGTTGGGAAGTTTGGCGGCAGGTGTGCCTTCTTCAGGAGAATAAGTAAACACCCCCAGTTTATCAAAGCGCATGTCCCTAATAAAATCCAAAGTATTTTCAAACTGTTCTTCACTCTCTCCGGGAAAGCCTGTTATAAATGTAGTTCTAAGCACTATATCTGGTATTTCAGACCTTAGTTTATTTATAAGTTCCGAAAGACTCTCACAGGTTCCCTTTCTGCCCATGTGTTTAAGGGTTGTATTGTCACCGCTTTGCAGCGGCATGTCCAAATAATTGCAGACTTTTTGGTTATTACAGATTTCTTTAATAAGCCCGTCTGTAATACTCTCAGGATAGCAGTATAAAAGCCGTATCCATTCTAAATCTTCTATTTTTGAAAGTTCTCGCAGTAGGGTTGGTAACTCACACCTGCCGTAAATATCTATGCCGTAACGTGCCGTGTCTTGTGCCACCAGTATAAGCTCTTTAATGCCATTGTTACACAGGTTTTTCGCTTCTTTTATAAGGCTCTCAATCTTTCTTGAGCGATAGCGCCCACGCAGCGACGGGATAATGCAGTAAGTACAATGAGAGTCACAACCCTCTGCAATTTTCAGATAAGCAAAATGGCCGGGTGCGCTTAGTTTGCGGTTTTCAAACAATTCTTCGTTAACCATATGGTTAATGTCCGTAACCATGCGAACTTTCTTGCCTTCCAATGCCTCTTTTATAACAGGAACTATTTTTTCAAAGTCACCTGTGCCCACTACTGCGTCAACCTCAGGCAGTTCGTCAAAAATATCATTTTGATACCTCTGTGCCATGCAGCCTGTTACTATCAAAGCCCTGCACTTTCCGTTCTGCTTATACTCACCGGCAGAGATTACGTTTTCAATCCCTTCTTCTGCGGCATCTTGTATAAAGCCGCAGGTATTGACTATTATTACATCCGCTTCTTCTTCATTATTAGTTATAAGGTACCCTTCTCTGTCAATTATGCCAAGCATTACTTCACTGTCCACAAGATTTTTATCGCAGCCTAAAGATATGAAGGCTATTTTTATGCTCATAAACTTTGTTACTCCTCTGCTATTTGTATGTCCTGTATGCCTAATGGCAGTTCACCCGGCTCAAGTTGGTTTCCTTGCGTTTGGCCACTTTTTATATCCTGCCACATGTAACCGGTCATTAGAACTTTTCTGGGTTTTGAGCCGTCCTCAGGGCCTATTATGCCTTTAGCCTCCAAATCCTCTATAAGCCGTGCCGCCCTGTTGTAACCTATTCTAAACTGGCGCTGGAGCATAGAAGCAGAAGCTTTTTCTTTGGCAATGACAAACTCCACCGCCGGCTCAAAAAACTCATCCGTATCCTCACTTATTTCTATTTCTTTGCTTGATGAGGTTATGTTGTCTATCATTTCTTGGCTATACTCATTTTCAACCTTAAGAAAGTCAACCATAGCCTCAACTTCTTTGTCTGATATAAAAGCCCCTTGTATTCTTATAGGCTTACTTGTGCCTATCGGTGAAAAGAGCATGTCGCCGCGGCCTAAAAGTTTTTCAGCCCCTACCATGTCTAAAATAGTTCTCGAATCTGTTCCCGAAGAAACAGAAAAGGCAAGGCGTGAGGGTATATTGGCCTTAATAACCCCTGTTATAACATCAACCGATGGCCTTTGAGTAGCTATAATCAGGTGTAAACCGGCTGCCCTGGCCATTTGTGCTAAGCGGCAGATTGAATCTTCCACCTCACCGGGAGCCGCCATCATCAGGTCTGCAAGCTCATCTATTATTATAACAATCTGCGGTTCTCTTTCTCTCTCGCCTTTTTGTTCAGCCAGTTGGTTATAACCTTTTAAATCTCTTACTCCTGTTTGGGCAAAAAGGTCATAGCGCCTTAGCATTTCCCTGACGGCCCAGTTAAGAGCACCCGATGCCTTTTTAGGGTCAGTAACAACCGGTATTAACAAATGGGGAATACCATTGTATACAGAGAGTTCAACAACTTTCGGGTCTATCATAATAAGCTTAACCATATCCGGCGAAGCCTTATACAAAATACTGCCTACCAATGTATTTATACAAACAGATTTACCGGCTCCTGTGGCCCCTGCTATAAGTAGATGAGGCATTTTGCCTATGTCATACACTACGGTTTTCCCGCCAATATCCTTGCCTAAGCCAAAGGCTAAGTTTGAGGGGAATTTTTTAAATTCTTCATCAGAGACTATATCACGAAAATATACAATTTGGGCTTCTTTGTTAGGCACTTCAATGCCTACTGCTGCCTTACCCGGAATAGGCGCTTCTATCCTTATGCCCTGAGCAGCCAGGTTCAAAGCCAAATCATCGGCAAGGCCCGATATTTTAGAGACCTTTACCCCTTGCCCCGGCGAAAGCTCGTACCTGGTTACAGTTGGCCCTTTTGAAACTTCCACTACTTTAGCTTCAACTCCGAAGCTTTTCAGAGTGGCTTCCAGCTTTTTAGAGGTTTCAAGTATCTGTGCTTTTGAAGCCAGCTTGTTTTCACCTGTACCCTTTTTTAAAAGTGTTTCCGGCGGAAACTCATGAACCTTTGGCTTGTCCGAGGCAGAGGTAGCTTCCTTTGCTATTTGAGCTACTATGGCTTCTCTTTCCATTTCTTTCTGCTCTTTTTTAGTGTAGCGCCTGTTATCACTAAATGTATTTACCGTTTCAAAACCGCTTTGGGGTTCATGGGTTATTAGAGAATCAATATTTTCATATGTATTTCCATCAGTATCATCACCATCATCTATATCACCAAGGAAACTTATACTCCTGCTTTCGCCGCTGTCTCCGTCTACGGCAAGAACAGATACAGTTTCAGGCTCTTGCTCCTCCACTATGCCCGTTATATTTATTCTAAACTCATCTTCCACATATTCGGCACTACTATCATTTTGAGGCTCTTGCTCTAAGTGCGAAAGTTCTCTCAAATCACCCTCTAACAGCTCAGGGTTAAACTCAATTTCCAAAGCAGAGCCGGGCTTTCTGCCGGCTTTCTCATACTCCTCCTGAAACAGCCTGATTTTTCCGCTCTTTTGCGGCCTCCTGCCTCCTGCCACTACAAAGTCCACTGCTTGCTTATATTTAGATTTCTTGCTGTTTTTCGGAGTCTGAGGCAGCGGTTCTTCCGGCCAGTTTTCATCATCTTCCGGCTCATAGTCTTCTACCATTTCGTCAATGCTGTCCTTTACACCTCTGTAGGCAGATCTGACACCGCCAAAAAATGAGCGCCCGCTAAGATACACCAAAAGTGCAAGCATGACAGCTGTAACCGCTATAAACGAGCCAATCCGCCCTAACAATGTGTATAAAAAATTCCCAAACAAAGCGCCAACAAGCCCGCCGTTTAGTGCGCCGCCTCGTATAAAATTACTTTCTAAATAGTTAAAAAAACTGTCATAAGTAGTAGCTGTATCCATGCCCATAAGATGCACAAGGCTCAAAAATAAAACTAATATGGTGATGCCCGAAACTTTCTGATAAGTTTGGTTTATGCTATTTTTGCTTATTATGGAATAAATATTTAACAATATTATAATAACCGGAAAAATAACTGCACCCATGCCAAACAAGCCGTATAAGAGAGCGTTTATAAACCGGCCCAAAACCCCGACAGAGTCCGGCGAAACTGCACTCACCAACAGCAGTATACTAAACGCTATAGAAATTATACTCCAAACCTCTTGCCTTAGAGCGGGGCTTGTGCGCCTTACCCCGGTTTCCTTTTTAACTTCTTTTTTATTTTTTAATGTTGAAGCTCGTTTAGCAGGCATTTGCCACCTCTTAAATATCAATATTCACAGTATACACCAAATTTCTCGAACAGGCAATTATTGATTTGAACTCTTGAAAAAACCTTCACTCTATTGTATCATACTATATAACATTTCCGTTTGACATAAACGTTTTACTCCGCTGAAAACGCCTTGAAACACGGCGATTTCCATCTTACAAAACGTTAAGTCAAACATGGAAATGCTATAGCACACAAAGTTTCTATCAGGGAGGTCTGTTTTGGCGAATAGTTTAAATAAAAAAATAGGTGTAATAGGCGGCGGTCAGCTGGGAAAGATGATGATACTCGCCGCTAAACAAATGGGGTTTTGGGTGGCTGTTTTAGACCCTTCTGAAAACTGCCCGGCTCATAGTATAAGTGATTTTCATATAGTTGCCGGCTTTGACGATAAGGACGCCATGAAACGGCTTTCAGACCTTTGTGATGTTATTACCTATGAGTTTGAGCATATTAACTGTGAGGCACTTATTGACCTGTGGCAAAACCACGGCGCTCTGATTTATCCGTCGCCTGAGAGTCTTAAAGTTATACAAAACAAATTTGACCAAAAAACAAAATTGCAAAGGCTCGGTGTAGCCGTTCCCCTGTTTTTGGCGGTAGATGGCAGAGAGAGCCTGACTGCCATAGGTAACGAACTCGGCTATCCGTTTATGCTGAAAACATCTACAGGCGGTTATGACGGCAAAGGCAACTTTTTGATAAATTCCCCTGATGATTTAGATAATGGCTATGCCGCGCTTGGCTCCGGCAGTTTGCCGCTTATGGCTGAAAAGTTTGTGGCCTATGATATGGAAATATCAGTCATAGCCTGCCGCGCCTTAGATGGTGATATTAAGGTTTTCCCTGTTGGGCGCAACACCCATGTTAACAGTATTTTAGATGAAACTTTAGTGCCTGCCCCCATAAGCAAGCCTACTATAGGGCTGGCTATGGACACCGCCCACAAAGTTATGGAAGTTTTTGAAGGCGTTGGTACCTTTTGTATAGAAATGTTTGTGGAAAAGAGTGGAAATGTGCTTGTTAATGAGGTTGCACCCAGGCCGCACAATTCCGGCCATTACACTATAGAAGCCTGTGTTACCAGCCAGTTTGAGCAGCACATCCGTGCTGTTTGCGGCCTGCCTCTGGGGGATACTTCACTTATGAGGCCGGCTGTTATGAGAAATATTTTAGGCGAAGCCGGGTTTGACGGAGAAGCTGTAGTAGAAGGGGCAAGTGAAGCCCTTGCTGTTAAAGGCGCAAAGCTGCACATTTACGGTAAAACCCACACAAAACCCCACCGTAAAATGGGCCATATAACTGTTACGGCAGACACAGCAGAAGAAGCGGCAGCACTGTGCTTGGAAGCAAGAAAACAGGTGAGAATTGTATGTTAAAAATGATAGTAACAGACCTTGATGATACACTGCTTAGAAGTGATAAAACAATTTCTGATTATACTTTAAAAGTCTTACGAGAGGCACAGAAAAAAGGTATTGTTGTCGCCTTTGCCACTGCAAGGAGTGAAAGTGTTTGCAATCGCTTTATAGGCTTAGTTAAGCCCGATGCAGTAATATCCGGCAGTGGAGCGGTTATTAGTTTTAACAATGCTGTAATATATAAATGCTTTATGGATAAAGATACTACAAATGAGCTGCTGTCCCTGCTGTTAAACCACCCGGGTGTAGGCAGCATAACCGTCGATACGGATATTGGCTTTTTTGTTAACCGGCCCTTAGATAACCCTGACAGCGACTATCATGGGGCTAAGTACACAGACTTTCGCGAAGGATTGCCTTGCGGCTCTTACAAAATAACACCGGAAATTTTTGATGATAAAACCATTAATGAAATATTAGCCGCATTTCCCACTGTTGGCGCTACAAAATTCTCCGGTGAAAACTGGGTTCGTTTTGCCGATAAGACTGCAAACAAATTTGAAGGTATAAAAATTTTAGCGGCTCATATTGGCATTAATTTGAAAGATATTGCAGCTTTTGGTGATGATTACAGTGATATTGAAATGATACGCGGCTGCGGTTTCGGCATTGCCGTCTCTAACGCTATTAAAGAGGTAAAAGCCGTCTCTGACCATGTTTGCGGTTCAAATGATAACGACGGCGCGGCAAAGTGGCTGGAAGGCAGAATCTAAAGAGAGATAGGTGAAGTTAATGAAAAAAATCGCAATAATAATGGGAAGTGACTCAGACCTGCCCGTAATGAAAGAATGTGCCGAGTTTCTTGACGGGCTTGGCATAGAGTATTTAGTTGACATAGTATCGGCCCACAGAACACCTGAAAAAATGTTCGATTTTGCAAAAACCGCCAAGGCCAAAGGCTACTCCGTGATAGTTGCCGGGGCCGGCGGGGCCGCTCATCTTCCGGGCATGATAGCCTCGCTCACTCCCCTGCCCGTTATTGGCGTGCCTATAAAGTCTGCTCATTTGTCAGGGCTTGATTCACTTTTGTCTATAGTTTCCATGCCTGCCGGCATACCTGTGGCCACCGTTGCTGTAAACGGCGCTAAAAACGCAGGTATTCTTGCGGCTAAAATATTGGGCGTGTCTGACCATGATGTTTCGGCTATGATTGAGTCGTACATGGGTTCATTAAAAGACATGGTAGAAGAAAAGTCGGATGCTTTGAAAGAACTGGGCTACAAGGATTACTTGAGTTTTAAGTCTCATTTGGATAAGTGAGCTGTATAGTGGAATCCCACTATAGCAAATGACATATAATACTAATCCTAGATTAAAAACAATAGTTTGAACGGCGCTCCAAAAGCCCGAGGTAAAGGACTTTTGGAGTGGTTTTAGCCGTGAAGAAGTATTGTATTTTAATCAGGATTAGTATAAAAACGGTTCAAGCTACGCGGCAAA
>Ga0131853_10003860_pt1 | contig 26907 bp, 24 predicted proteins | sample TergutLab28metaG_FD_92764 | JGI IMG/M metagenome (GOLD analysis project Ga0131853, IMG submission 92764) | Labiotermes labralis P1 segment gut microbial communities from Petit-Saut dam, French Guiana - Lab288 P1 (version 2) (version 2) | ecosystem: Host-associated > Arthropoda: Insects >...
ACTACAGAATTATTACTGCTTTGTTTTGGATACAACATCAACAAACTCCATGCAAAAATCCAAAACGAGCGTTGTGGAATTGATTTACACGAAATAAAAGCTGCTTAAATATTATTGTCTAATGAGGTTTTATATCGGTCAAATGGTGCAAGGAAAGGTCACGGGCAAGTCGTTCAAGTCTAAACAACGGCTGGAATTACCGCCTGATATGTGGTATGTGGTCGATAATACGCATGAAGCTATAATCGACATCGAAACATGGAACGCGGTTCAATTCTTGCTTGAATCGAACAAAAATAGCAAACCCCGCAAAACAGCAGCCGCCGGTTATGAATCCAGCCTGTTCTCAAATATTTTAAGATGTAAGGATTGCAATTCAAAGCTGACTTTGACGACGCGGCAAAGGAAAACCTTTGTATCATGCAATTACCGATGTTCGCGTTACTTGGAACACAGTTCGCAAGCCTGTACACCGCATAACATCAGCCTTGAAATGTTGTCTGCCGTTGTTCTTGCCGATATACAAAACAACGCCCAGCTTGCGAACGAGGATAAAGAAGCGTTCGTGCAACGGTTATATAAAATTAGTATGTCGGAAAGAAACGCTGAGGTTGAGCAGTACCGCAGGCGCGAATCGCAAATTCAAAGACGTCTTGCCGAGATTGATAACCTTATGCAAAAGACCTTTGAAAAGAATTGCGCCGGTCTGCTGCCCGATTCCGTTATGGCTAACCTAATGAACGGGTATGAGAAAGAAAAGCTAAAGCTGGATGGCGATTTATCCTCGCTTCGCATGGAGAAATTGAAATCCGAGTGCCAAACTACGGATATTTCAAGGGAGATTGATAAACTCCGGCTTCACGCTGATATTGCCGAACTAAACCGCGCAATAGTAACAAGCCTTATAAAATCCATACATATTTCCGAGCCGATGATAACAAACGGAAAAAAGCAATATGCGATTGAAATTAGGTACAAGTTTCAAAACGCCTTGAACATAAAAAAAGAAATCCCGTCTGTCAACGAGATTTCCGATGGTTCTTGCGTTGCTGTTAGCTAAGGTTGACCGCCAATTCTAACAGCCCCGACCATACTACCCTCATAAAATAACGAGGGTAGTATGTTAAGACGGAGAGAGGGGGATTCGAACCCCCGGTAGGTTGCCCTACATAGCATTTCCAATTTTGTTATTTGAGTGGAAGATAACGGAACCTCGTGGAATATATAGGAATATAAAGAGTGCGAAAAGCCTTGAAAAACAAAGGTTTGCGCACTCTTTTTTTGCCCTAAAGTACCGAAAACGCTTAGTTTAAGCGGGGTTCGAGACTTGCAAAAAACAACTCCAATTTGCGGATTTTTTTGCACGTTGGGCAAACATCGGGCAAACATGAACCAAAATAGCCGTGCAGATTTCGTGCAGCACGAATATAAAACGGGCAAATATTTCTAAATGATTCGCAGATTTAACATTCACCTACTATTGACTAATAAATAACACCGGGGAATGTTAAAATGGAAAATTACGCAGAATTAAAAGAACAGTATCCTGATTTCCTCAGTCTTGATGAATTGAGCCGGATATGTAAAATAGCCAAACGAAGCGCTCGTTACCTTGTCAGCAATGGGATTATACCCGCCATCGACACAGGAAAACCTACATGGAGATATCAAATCTGTATTGACGATGTGATTACATACCTTCAGAGCCGCGAAAAGTATGGAAGCATGATACCGCCGGGAGCGGTAACATCACGGCAAAAGAGCAGAAAGACAAACACCAACCGTAAATCATACGCAGAAATGGTTACGGCAGGCCACGAATATGAAGTAGCTGAGTATTTCAATTATATCTACGCCGACTGTGATGATTTACTTACAGTAGAGAATATTGCTGGCATGATAGGTTTAAACAAATACACGATTCAAAAGATGCTAAAAAAAGGGACTATAAAGCCCATAATGAGTAGACCGAGGTATCTTGTTCCCAAACAACATCTTTTAGAATTTGTCGTAACACGACATTTTCTGGAAGTTCAAACCAATTCCGCAGATTTCTTAAAAATATTAGGGGGTTATGAGATATGGATAAATGCAAAATCCTTGCAATAGCAAACCAAAAAGGCGGCACCGCAAAAACCACAACCACCAACAATTTAGGCAACGCTTTGGCTGATGCCGGTTATCGGGTACTTTTGGTTGACTTTGACCCGCAAAGTAATTTGTCAATGAGTTTTGGCGTTGAACATCCTGACGAACTCGCAATATCCATGCATGATGTAATGTCGCTGGTTATGGATGGCAAGGGATTACCAGAAAAATCTGAATATATACTGAGCGGTGAAAAGCTAGATATAATCCCGTGCAATATCAACCTTACCGTTGCAGAAATTAACCTTCGCAACGAGCTAGGAGGCGAACATACGCTAAAAGAGCTGCTCGACCCTTTGCGGAACGATTACGAGTACATAATTATCGACACGAACCCTTATCTCGGTATGCTTACAATCAACGCCCTTGCCGCCTGTGATGAAGTAATAATCCCCGTCAGTCCTCAGTTATGGTCTGCGACAGGGCTAACGGACTTAATACAGACAATTTTCAAGGTGAAGCGTAAAATTAACCCGCAGATTAACATTGCGGGAATACTTCTTACAATATGTGATGAACGCACTATATTGTTCCGCAAAGCTAAAAACCTGTTAAATGAACATTACGGCGACAAGGTAAGAATTTATGAAACACACATACCCACCACGGTTAAAATTGGCGAAGCCAATTATTACAGTAATAGCATTATGGATTATGATGCGAGTAACAAGGCAGCACATGCTTACAGAGCATTTGCGAAGGAGGTGTGCGCCAGTGCCAACAAAGGATAAAATTAATCCGCGATTACAAAACCTTGACGCTTTATTCAATCTTAATGATGGCATCAATCCGTTGGAAAAACCAACGCCAATTATGGACACACAGCCGCAATATAAGCGTGTTGTGACCTCTGTTGCGGTTGAGATGCTAATGCCGTTTAAGGGACATCCCTTTCAATTATATGAAGGTGAACGTCTTAATGATTTAGTGGCAAGCATAAAAGCAAATGGTGTGCTAGTGCCAATAATTGCACGTAAAGTAGGTGCGATTATTGAAATTCTCGCAGGTCATAATCGAGTAAACGGCGCAAAGATGGCAGAACTTACAGAAGTACCGGTTATTATTGTTGAAAACATATCTGACGAGGACGCAATGGTTTATGTTATCGAAACCAATCTTATACAACGTTCGTTCGCTGATATGGTACACTCGGAAAAAGCGGCGGTTATTGCCCTTCACCACTCTAAAATGTTTTCTCAGGGTAAGCGAAACGATATAAGAAATCAAATAGAAATGCTTGAAAAACCGCATGAATACGGGGAAAACAGCACTCGTGGTCAAGTTGTCCAAAGGTTTAATTCGCGGGAAATTACAGCGCAGGACTATAATCTCTCAAGCAAGACTGTTGCCCGCTATCTCCGTATTAATCAGCTTGTAACGGTGTTGAAATCCATGCTTGACAAAGGGAACATTGCCTTCATTCCGGCCGTTACAGTATCATACCTAAAGGAAGCCGAACAACTGCTTTTAGCTGATTATTTAGTGAATAGAGGCTTTTCTGTTGATATGAAAAAAGCTGATACGCTCCGCAAATATTCTGAAAAAGCTGCGTTGAATAATGATAATATAAATCGAATTTTGTCCGGTGGAGTAGACCACAAACCCAATCGTACGCCCACAGTAAAGATAAACAAGGAGCTTTACTCAAAATACTTCAAATCGAACCAATCAGCCAAAGAGGTACAATGTATAGTTGAAAAAGCTTTAAAAATGTATTTTAGTCATTAGCTATTTTTTACTATCTTCTATGACCGTCGCTCTATTATGATGCGGCGGTTTTAATTTATAAGAATCGTTAATCTTGATTTACTGATATTAATGGGATATAATGGCTATTAGGCGAAGTTGGGGAAATGTAAATAGGTTTCGATTCTTTTTATAATTAGCAGTTGGAATTTTTGATAGCATTGGCTTTTAGTAGCAATAATGAGAAGTTAACGGCATAATAGAAGTATTGAATTTTGTTTAATTAGGCGGCGAAATATTCGTTGTTAGAACAAGGGATGTAGCAATCATGTTAAACTACGCCAATCTTAATGATGTTGAGTTTGAATACTTATGCCAAGATGTTATGTCAAAAATTCTTGGCGTGGATTTACGTCGTTTTGCCGCCGGCAGAGATGGCGGTATAGACCTTACTGATTCGACATATAAGCATAAAATCATTGTTCAAGTGAAGCACTATATAAAAACAGATGTTAATGGTTTAATTCGTTCGTTAGCAAAAGAAGTTGAAAAAGTTGAAGAACTGAAGCCAACACAATACTATGTATGCTGTTCGAAAGAATTATCAGCAAAAAAGATTAGTGAACTCTATTTGATGTTTTCAGATTACATGGATTCAGATAAAAACATCATAACTCTTAACGAAATCGAAGATTTTTTAACTGATGATGCAAATATTGATGTTCTAAAAAAACATTATAAATTGTGGATTTATTCAACTAATATTTTACAGAGTTTACATAATAATGACATTTTTATGGATTGTGAATCTCTGCTTTCATCTATTCATAGAGATGAAAGATACTTTGTTCAAACCTCTGCATATAATCATGCACTAAAATGCCTATCTAAGCACAAGACTTTATTTTTGATAGGTGATCCGGGAGTAGGCAAAACAGTAACATCCAAAATGTTGATTTTGAATTATGCGGCAAAAGATTATAGGGTGCGATACACAACCGATGTAACCGATTTAGCTTCTTTAAAAAGAGCATTAGTTCAAGACAGAAATGCTAAGGAAGTAATATTATTAGATGACTGTTTTGGACAAGCCTATTTTGAAATGAAATCATCTCAAGGTACTGAGTTATTGTCATTAATAAAGTTTGTAAACGCTTCAAAAAACAAGCTCTTAATACTAAATTCAAGAATAACAATATTTCAGGAAGCTCGCATAAAAACCCCTGAGCTCGTAAATAGCTTTGAAAACAAAGAGTTCAAGGTGCAAGTAATCAATATGTCAGCTATTTCTGATTTGGAAAAAGCGAAAATATTATACAACCATATGTATTTTTGCACGGAAAATGAGGATTACTTCAAAGCAATTAAAATCAATAAAAATTATATAAATATAATTAAGCACAAAAACTATAATCCTCGTATTATTGAGTTCGTTTCAAATCCAAATAGATATAATGGAGTCCCTGCGAATGAGTATTATAATTTTGTAAAACAATGTTTGGACAATCCTCATATGGTATGGGATAACGAGTATGAAGAACGATTACAAGTAGTTGATAGATGCTTGCTTATGACCCTATTTTCGCTTTCAAATACGACAGTTTCATGCGAATTAGTAGAAAAATGCTTTTTGTATAGAGTTCAGAGCATGGATGGCATTGATACGACAATAAACCAATTTGAACGTTCGCTAAAAAGACTTCAAGATTCTTTCGTTAAAATAGTAGACGAAAAGGATTGCAAAAAGCTTTCGATGCTTAACCCATCTATTAATGATTATTTAAAATCCAAACTCGAGAGAAACCCTTTAGAGCGTAATAATATTTTAAAATCGGCAGTGACGATTCAGCAATATAAACGATTGTTATCCAAAGAAAAAGCCGATGCTAAATTATCTTTGCTTTTTGAAACCGGCGGAATTACTGACACTTTATTTGAAAGCGAGAAAAGAAAAAACGGATATATCGCAGCTTATATAGCAATTAATTCAATTAAAAATAATGCATATAAGGAGAATATCTTTCAATATCTTAAAAATGTTGAGGATGTTTATGATTATAATAAATCTAAAATATCCTCAACTAATATAATAGTAACGCTTTTCGAGGAGAGCTTATTTACTTTCTATAAATTAGATGAGTTTTTTGCTGATTTAAGACTGTTAAAAACAATGCTCTCTGAATTTCAATTAAAAGATTTGGCGCAAATACTGTCTGTATGTTATCCTTATTTTGAAGTTAAGGATGGATTCATAGAGATGTGTGAAGAAGTAATAACTGAGGCTGTATCATGGTATTGCTGTGATGTAGATGCGTCTTCTTTTAAAATAGATGTAGGACGGCTATTGAGTGAGAATACAGAGGTCTTTCAATGTGGCGTTGATGAATACGACAGCGAGCCAAATATTGATGCTACTGTAGAAGCGGTCGAAAATGATATTAAAGATAGTATTGAAAAAGAAATTGATAATATATTAAATGATCTTCCGGGAGACTTAAGTGGAGGATGGTTTGTAGATACCCCTTACGAAATTTCTATTGTTGGCGTTGATGATTTAGTGAATGCTTATTTATCAAGTGATTACGACGATGATAGACTTCGCGATTATGAGCCAAGCTTAAACTGCGACATTGATTTGATTTTCAACAGATAATAAACCAGAACAAAGACATAAGAAAATTGAGTATTATGGAATCTCAACTTCTTATTATAATTAAATATCTGCTTCGCACCCAACTGCGTCTAATCCATAAACCCAGTAGGGGCTAGCGTGGTTATAATGCGCTGTTTAGAAAAAGCATGATATAATTATCAAAAGGTATGTACTATTACAAATTCCAAGGCGCAGAAGTGCCAAAAGACGGCGGTGGGGCTGAGAGGTTGGATTTGCTAAGGAGGATTTGACATGAAGCTGGCTATGATAAAAGTACATAACTTTCGGAAGTTGAAAAATATACGATTGGATTTTAGCGATAAAACTACGCTTTTCGTAGGGGCAAACAATAGCGGTAAAACCTCAGCAATGGATGTTTTACGAAAGTTTCTAATTAAGGGAGATAATCGTTTCCTTCTTAATGATTTCACCATCACGAACCGAAAGCCATTAAATAAAATTGGTGAAGTGTGGCAACAAGAAGATGCTGCTAAACCATCAGACATCAATGATTTTATAAATATTGTGCCAACAATGGATGTTTGGCTTAATGTTAAGGATAACGAATTTCATTATGTTTCCCATCTCATTCCTACGCTTGACTGGGAAGGTGGGCTTTTAGGCGTTCGTTTAAGTTTGTTACCCAAAAAAGATGGCAAGCTGTTTGAAGATTATATAGCTGCTTTCAAGAAAGCTCGTGAAACAGAGAATAGCGAAGAAGGCAAAGCAACGAAAGTAACGCTTTACCCTCGGAATCTTTGTGAGTATTTAGAAAAAAATTTAAACCGTTTATTCGAGATTAAGACATTTATTCTTGACCCCAAAAGAGCATATGAACAGCAAGAAACAGAACTTGATTTTGAAGTAGAAGAAAAAGACCCTTTTGACGGATTAATTCGGATTGATATGATAGATGCACAGCGCGGTCTTGCTGATGCTGATTCCTCTAATGATGTTGTGAGCTTGTCAACGCAATTTAGGTCGTATTATGACAAACATCTTGATATTGACAAAGCCACATCACCAGAGGACATGAAAACGTTAGATGCATTGAGAGAAGCAAAAGAAACTTTCAATGAAACCCTTGGCGTTAAATTCAAAGGAGTGCTTGATGAGCTTGGAGATTTAGGTTATCCGGGGATTAATGACCCGAAGATTACTATTGAAACAAAGCTCGAAGAAAGAACAGCTTTTAACCACGAATCAGCCATAAACTACGATTTAACTGGTGATTCGAGTGATTTTAAGTTGCCTGAAAAATATAATGGTCTTGGTTATCAAAATCTTATCGCCATTGTTTTCAGGTTAATTAGCTTTCGTGATGCTCGTTTGCAAGTTGGAAAGGCTAAAAATGAAGATATAGCAGGGAAAATTCCACCCTTGCACTTGGTTTTGCTTGAAGAACCAGAAGCACACCTCCATGTTCAAGTACAGCAAGTTCTTATCAAGAAGGCATACGAGGTGCTAACAAAAAATGAATTGATTAAAACAAATGGCTTGTCAACCCAATTAGTGGTTAGCACCCATTCAAGCCATGTTGCCAAAGAAGCAGAGTTCAGCAACATTAGATACTTTAAGCGCATTTCGGCAAATAAGGAAATGGGTGTCCCAACTTCATCTGTTATCAATTTGACAGACACTTTTGGTGAGGACAAGCAAACAATGAAGTTTGTTCAACGTTATATTCAAATCACCCATTGCGATTTGTTCTTTGCCGATGCCGTAATATTCGTTGAAGGTACATCGGAAAATGTTTTTGTTCCTTATTTTATAGCAAACGAATTTCCAGCTCTTACTGGCAGATACATAACAATATTGCCTGTTGGTGGAGCGCATTCACACAAATTTAAACCATTGATTGACAAGTTGAATATACCAACGCTTATTATTACAGACCTTGACCCCTGCGAAACGACTGGGTATCGAACAAAGAAAGAACCAAAACGCAATGCCGATTTAGGTTCAAGAAATTCATCTATAAAGGATTGGGGAGTAACAGCGGCAAAACTTGATGAATTGTTAGATTTACCTGATGAAAACAAGTTATTGCATGATGGTAATGTGCGAATCGCTTATCAGACCCCAATAAATATAACGATTGATAAAATAAAAGGCGAATATTTGTCTTCAACCTTTGAAGATTCGCTGATTTATACTAATTTATCAAGCGTTATTGCGTATATTCAAAGGGAAAGTGAAACAGGATTTATTGATGTGCAGACTTATACAACGGTAGATACGTTACAAAAAGCTATTTACGATTTTGTGCATGATAAGAACAACAAAAAAGTATCCTTTGCTTTAGATATGTTGTATGTTAACGAAAAAATTAAAACGCCAAACTATATTTCTGTAGGTTTAACGTGGCTTGATAAAATGCTTGAAACAAACGAAGCTCTCAATATCAAAGGGGGTGCGGCTGATGAATGGCAACAATGTAGACAATTGGGTTGATACCGCCATTGAAAAGAGCATTATTGAAAAGAAGCACTTTTTCATGTTTGCGGGTGCCGGTTCTGGCAAAACACGAAGCCTTAAAAATGCGCTTGATTTTATTGCAAAACAACAAGGGCGCGATTTAAGTGTGCAGTCAAAAAGCGTAGCGGTCATATCATATACAAACGCCGCTTGCGATGAAATTATGCGGAGGGTTGGGTATAATCCGCTTTTTGTCGTGTCTACGATTCATAGCTTTTTGTGGGAACTTATAAAACCATTTCAAAAGGATATAAAAAAATGGGTAATCATAAATCTCGATAAAAAAGTGAAGGAATTTGAAACGAAGCAAGCAAGCCCAAGGCGCAGAAATGACTATTCCGTTGACATTGATAAAGCAAAAAGGAAATTGGAGCGCGCAAAAACAATTAATAAGTTTACATATCAACCAAATGGCGAGAATACTGGTCGAAATTCGCTTGACCATTCACAAGTAATTAGTATGGGAACTGAATTTATAAGTGAAAGCATAACGCTACAAAAGGTACTCGTAAGTAAATATCCGATTCTACTGATTGACGAAAGTCAAGATACGAAAAAAGAGCTTATAGATGCAATAATAAAAATAGAATCCGTTTATGCTGATGAATTTATTATAGGTATGTTCGGTGACATGATGCAACGTATTTATGCTGATGGGAAGGATGGATTAGAAAATATCGTCCCTGATACATGGGTACGACCAGATAAAGTTATGAACCATCGGAGCAATAAGCGAATAATTCAACTAGCTAACTCAATACGTGATTCTATTGATGGCAAAGTACAACAGGCTCGTTCTGACAAGCTAGAAGGCATTGTTCGACTATTCATTGTTCCAAATGGAATTAATAAAGATGAAGTTGAAAATATAATCTATTCGTATATGGCAAAGACTTGTGCTGATGATAAATGGGTAGAGCCTAATGAACGAAAAACACTTGTACTGGAACATAGTATGGCGGCTTCTCGCATTGGGTTTGAAGGGATTTATCGTGCATTAGCGAAAGAGTTCGCACAAACATTTCGTGATGGGGATATAGCAGAATTAAATTTTTTGATGAATGTGATTGACCCTCTGATTGTTGCTTCACAACAAAATGATTCCTTTGCACTTATGAAATTAATTAGAAAAAAATTGAAACCTGAAAGGTATATAGAACATGAAACACAAGTGCATATTCTTATAGATGTGAAGGAAAAAATTAATGCGCTTGCTTCTCTATGGGGTAATGAAAATGAACCGAGTTGTATTGACATATACAGGATGCTGGCTCCAATGAAATTGTTTGATTTGCCAGAACGAATTGAAAGTGTTCTTGCAAAACCAGTAGAGAATGAAGATAGTACAAGACTTGAAGCGCTAAGAGAAGGGTTATCAGTACCATACAGCGAGTTACTTGCCTATTGGAACTATGTAAACGACAATACCCAATTTGCAACGCATCAAGGTATAAAAGGCTTGGAGTTTGACAGAGTTTCTGTAATCATGGACGATGAAAGCGCAGGTGGCTTTTTATTTAGTTACGAAAAACTTTTCGGCGCAAAATCACTGACAGATACCGATATAAAGAATATTAAAGATGGTAAAGATAGCTCTATATCACGAACAAGGCGGTTGCTTTATGTAACTTGTACACGAGCGAAGGAATCATTAGTCTTGATTGCCTATACTTCAAATGTAGAAGCAGTTATGAAAACGGTAATTAGCAATAAATGGTTTGAGCCGCATGAAGTTTTAGTTTATGACAAAAATAGAAAAGTATTATTATCGGATATAAAACAGGAACAGGAACACAAACATGAAAGGGGCAATGATTATGAATAACACATTAAATGACCACGTATTTATGCAGCAACCCAAAAAGTTATACCGCTGCCAAAGACACATAGAGCGAAAGATTTGAATAGGTAATTTTTTTCGGCTTTTACGCCCGTGGTGACTTCAACAGCGAATAGGATGTTGACATTTTCGTTTTGGCTGATGTACAGAGGTTGCAAAGTGTGGCTATTTCAAATAGCGTAATATCTACTGGAAAGATAGATTATCCATAAACCTTGAAGCAGATAGTTATGGCTCTAATGCGAGTTTATGTAAAATAGTCTTGGGGGGGTATTTTATGTTTCAGACAGCTATTGGGGTCACAATCCCTTTTCCTGAAAGAATATTAGAAGAATTTCAAATTTTTGATAGTGGTATTTTGTTAAATCTGAGCTTTGAAAAACTAAACCCTTTCATTGCCGAATTTATCGAACAGCTTCTAGAGCCTTTATTTTTTGTCTTAGAATTACCATTATCAGAGCAGGAGGAGGTTAAGCTTCGCAAAGATGACACTTATCCGTTTCATAAGAAGGTTTGTTATTTAGACAATCAGTCAAAAGACCAGATAAAAGAGATTATGCAAAGATATGGAACATTGCTATTGAATGACGGCATGTCCCAATTTGCCATATATTCACATGTAACAAGAGAGGGTATTTACATTCAAAAATATAAAGTTGTGCGGATTTTTAATACTACCCTTGCAAAATATGTTGAATTATTCGAAAAATATAATCTTAGGCAAACTGACAATATCCTTACAGTTTGGGACACCTTCTCCCATAACACACCGGGCGAAGTACACAGAGTAGAAATGAACGGAATCAATGTTTTTGATGTATATGACAACCTTGTGAAAATAGGTCTGTATGTTGCACAAATAACTGAAGGTTAAGAGGCGCATTACCTATAAACCGAAACGGTTGCACAAGTTATGTGAACGGCAGATTATTTATATTATGGGATGTTTTATTTTGGGGTATTGACAGCAAACAAGTATAAAGTCATTTAGATAATAATTCCAAAAAATGCAATGTTGCATTTTAAAGATGCCATATAAAAAAGTCTAGTGATTTTTAGAGAAATTAATAACAAAAGGAGTGGCATAAAATTATTTTATATGATGATGATTTCATAAATAGTCTGCCAGATATTGATGATTGTAGAAGTCAATGGCATAAGCCGTTAATTATACACATTTTAAAGGATAATTCGGATAGATATAAAAAATCAAAAGAATTTATAGAGAATTACTTTGCAAAACTTGATGAAAAACAAAAGTTAGAGTATTTTACCAAATTAAGAAGTACTCAAGATGATGATTTTATTGCTACATTGTTTGAGTTTTGTGTTACCTGTTACTGTGAAAAGCAAGGTATTGTTAAATTTGCACCCATTATTAATAATAAAAATCCAGATTGCATTCTTGAGCTAAACGGAATTGAATATCTTATTGATGTTGTGACTTTGTTTGGCACAGATGATTATAGAAAAAAGAAAACTAAGATAACTGACCTATTAAATTATTTGGGTACAATCCAATATCCGATTTCATTATGCGTAAATATTCATAATATTGATGTATCAAAAATAAATGCTTCAAAAATAAAAAAAGAATTAATTGATTATTTGAAAGTAAACATTAACGAGTATAATTCATTACATACTTTCAAAATTGCTAAACATGGTTTGGATGGAGAATTTATAATAACAGGATATAATAAAAGTAACTCTGTAAGTTTATATTTAATGAACTCGCCTATGGATATTTACCCACTAAAATCAATAGAGAATAGAATTAAAGAAAAGCTAGGAAAGTATAAAGAACTCGGATTTCCTATAATAGTAGCTATTTGCAATAGTTCAGATTTTGGTGCTGACTGGGATGATGTTGCTAGTAAGCTTTATGGTGCGATGCGTGCAAAATATGACGAGATAACAAATGAAGCAAATCTCTGTTTACGAGCTGATGGTATATTAATGCCAAAAGGAGGCCAAGTGCAATATTCCACATTAACAGGCGTTTTGCACTTTGATTTGAATGGAGGAATTGGACTAAATAATCCCGATGTTAAATTTTTGCCCAATCCATCAGCTAAAGTTCAAATTGAGTTACCCAATAGTTACCTAAAGATGATAGGGAATGAATATACAATTAATCCAGCTTGGAATTACGGTTATCATTGATTTTGATTCTTTATATTGTGGGATGTTACGTTTTCGGGTTTTGCGTCATGAAATCCGTAAACAGTAACGGTTCTACATGTTATACGAGCAGCAGATTATTAATATAATGGTTAGCTACGATTACCATAAAAATTATTCATTAGCGAGGATATAGCATGAACATTCTTAATAAATATGTATTAAAAAATGGCAAAGAGTTAATTTTTATTGAACCTGGCCCTGAATATGCTGAAATGCTAGTCGAGTTTATAAGTAATGTTGATGAAGAATCACCCTTTTTAGGACGGGAGGCAAGGGACGTTAGGCTTTCCGTTAAAGAAATGTACGATAAGTTAGAATCAAAGCTAAAAGCGGAAAAAGAAACTTACTTCTTAGGTACAATAGATGGTGAAATTGTAGTTGAATGCTCAGTTCATGCCATCAGCAAAAGAGTCCGATTTGCTCATAGGTCAGGATTCGGAATAGTTGTTAAGAAAAAATATTGGAGAAACGGAATCGGTCGCTTAGCTGTTAGCGAATGTATTAATTTAAGTAAAAATCATGGCTATGAGCAGCTTGAACTTAATACAAACGTAGGAAATGAAGCCGCTTTAAACTTATACAAAGGCCTTGGATTTGAAATCTGCGGCATGACCAAAAATGCAATGAAGTATATTGACGGAAGCTATTCTGACGATTACTCTATGGTAATGTATTTTTAAATATAAGAATCCATTAACAGTATTCTTACTGAGGGGTAAAAATAAATAATAAGTATACGAGCTAAAAGCTCAATTTAAAATTGTGTTTTAGTAAGCTAACAGCGAAATTTTCTTAATATTGCTTGACAATTTAGTGATTAAGTATTACAACTATAGGTGATAAGATTATTACTTGAATTAATAACACATAGGAGGGCTTTATTCATGAACAAAGCTGAGTTTATTTCAGCTATCGCTGAAAAGACTGGAGCTACAAAAAAGGAAACAGAACAAACACTTAAAGCGCTTGAAGATGTCGTAACAGAGGAACTTACTAAAGGTGGAAAAGTGCAGCTTGTAGGCTTTGGCACGTTTGACGTAACCGATAGGGCGGCTAGAGTAGGTAGAAATCCACAAACCGGTGAGCCTATGGATATTGCAGCCTCCAAAGCTCCTGGATTCAAGGCTGGCAAGGTTCTAAAAGATGCAGTAAATAAAAAATAAACTATCATACCGCAATAGACCGTATAGGGGATGCTGTGCCATTGAAAAATGGCACGGCATCCCCTTTTTTAGGTATCTCTACCGTTAAGTAATGGCCTAAACCTGTTTGTCTGTTTTACCATAAGCAACAGAACGCCCACCGCCGATTTTGACTAAGTAACCGTCTTTAACAAGTAAAGTCAAGGTACGCTCTATTGTAATCTTGCTTATATCCGGGCATGATTCAATAATTTCTTGCTTCGTAATTTTACCGATTTTACGGTCAATCACGGCTTTAATACGGTCAGGCTTCGATAATCCTCTGTGTTGCAAATGTTTAACACGATCTTCAAATTCGTGATATGCTTTTTGCAAAATACCGAGATAGTAACGTACAAATGGCGCATAATCGCTTTTATTATCGTGCCAATCTGCTGAACTGTCCTTTAATACCTCGTAGTAGGTATCTTTGCTATTCTCAATTAATTTTTCTAAACTTATATATTTACCTACGATATAATTTGCGCGGTAAAATAATAACAACGTAAGCAGGCGGCTCATGCGCCCATTTCCGTCATTGAATGGGTGGATACAAAGAAAGTCTAAAATGAACATCGGTATAAGCAATAAAGCGTCATGCTCACATTTTTCAATACCTTCGATAAATGCGGAACAAAGGTTTTCCATAGCATTGGCGGTCAGGTATGCAGGAACGGGCTTAAATCTGATTGATTCGTTACCGTCTGCGTCGGTTTCGGAGATAAAGTTATCAGCGTTTTTGTATGACCCTCCGATTGAGCTTTGTGCGAATGAATAAAGCTGTCGATGCAGTTGCAAAACAATGTTTGGGCGTGGGTGGATATAATCATAACTTTCGTGGATAGTGGCGAGAACATCACGATAACCCGCAATCTCTTGTTCCGTTCTATTGCGCGGCGCTGATCTGGCCCTAACTATTTCCTCCAGTCGCTTGTCGGTTGTATGAATACCTTCAATACGATTGGATGCGCCTGTACTCTGCACTTTCGCAATTTCCATGAGCGTTGTTAATGCGTCAGCATGAGCTTCTATATATAGTTCCTGCTTTCCCTTTTGTTCGTGAATACTTGTGAGCATCGCCACGATATCAGGAGTAAGCAGGGTTTTAGGGGTGTTTTTATAGTCATAAATTTTCATTGCTTATCTCCCTCACGCTTCTCTAATCTACATCATTATACCACGAAATGATGTAGTTTAAAAGAGAATGATATAAAATATATTTATTGACAAAGTAGAAGGAGCTTGATTACTCTTTAGTTTTTCCTTATAACGTCACATGTTTTTCTGATAATCCACATGTAAATGTAAAGCCATAATCCCAACAAGTCAATGAAAAGCAATATTATCAAAACAAGAAGGCTGCTGCGCCATTGAAAAATGGTGCAGCAGCTATTTTTTATTCGCAAATAAAAGGAGCGTATGACAATGGCAGTATTCAGAATCGAAAAGTCAAAGGATTTCGTAGTCATGGCTAAACACCACCTAAAAGACAGGAGGCTTTCTTTAAAGGGCAAAGGGCTTCTGACATTAATGTTAAGCCTACCTGATGATTGGGATTATTCCTTAAAAGGTCTTGAAACCATCAGCGGTGACGGCATCAGCAGCGTCCGTTCGGGCATAGCGGAGTTGGAAAAGCTCGGATATCTAACCCGCCGCCGTCTACGCGAAGCTAACGGGCAACTTGGCGATAACGAGTATACCATTTTTGAAAAGCCGCAGACAGATGATGATAACACAATAAAAAATGTTGACAACCCTGTGGATAACTCACAACCTGTTTTCGATACTCCTATGTCGGAAAAACCTATATGCGAAAACCCTACACAGGCTATTCCACCGTATGAAAAACGAACACAATCAATTACTAATAAATCAAGTATTAAAGAATTGAATACTGATGTACTAACCCATCAATCAATCCGTACAGGGCAACCCGAAACGCCGCGTAGTAAAGAGAAAAAGGAGATTGATTCGATGGATGCGGTTGAAATATACCGTGAAATCCTTATGGAAAATATTGATTATGATATTCTCTGTGAACAGCATAAGCACAGCGTTGATGAAATTAACGAAATACTTGAATTAATGCTGGAAACGGTTTGTTCCAAACGAAAAACCATACGTGTTGGCTGTGAAGATAAGCCTGCCGAATTGGTAAAGAGCCGGTTGCTAAAGATTGATTTTACTCATATCGAATACGTCATGGAATGTTTAAGCAAAAATACAACAGACATTCGCAATATAAAAAACTACATGCTCACATCAATATATAACTCCCCTAGTACCATCGGGAGTTACTATAAAGCCCGCATCAATCATGATTTTTATGGAAAATCACCAAACGCTTGAAATAGCGTGTTTATAAGGAGAAATTGAATGCCAAGGAGAAATTATCAGAAAAAAGAACAACACATTCACGGGCCTACAGTCTACGATGCAAACTTTAAATCTGCCTGTTATGGCTGCCCGTTTGCTGGGCCAAGTTTTAAATGCAAAACTAGCGATGGGAAATGTCTGAAAACGAGGAAATACAAAGGGGGCTAGTGATGCCGCTGATAAATGATGAACAAATTGAAATTGCCAGAAATACAGATTTACTTACATATTTGCAAACCCATGAACCGCTTTCAATTCGTAAGTGTGGCGCAAATGAGTATTGTCTTGTTGAGCATGATAGCTTTAAGATGTCGAACGGAAAATTTTATTGGCATAGCCGAGGTTTGGGGGGAGTGAACGCTCTTGATTTTCTTGTAAAAGTCCGTGGAATAGACTTTGTGACAGCGGTTCAATCGCTTACGGAAGAAATTGTCTTGACGTCGTTTGAAGAAAAGACCTTACCCAAAATGAACTCGCCGCCTAAACTTCCAAAACCTTTTACCTTACCAAAGGCCAACAAGAACAATGACCGTGTTATCGCTTACCTTCGTGGGCGCGGTATTGGAAAAGACATTATAAATCGTTGTATACAGGCTGTAATCCTTTATGAGAGCGCTGGTACTCACCGATGTGTATTTGTTGGCAAAGATGGTGAAATCCCAAAATTTGCCTGTGAACGCGGAACCGTGGACGGATATAAAAAGATATATCCGGCAGCAGTAAACAGTACAGTTTTTGACTGCTGCCCGAAAATCCCGGAAGTCATACATTGGCCTTATTTGAAAGTCCTGTGGATGTCTTAGCGCACCACGGAGTCCATAAAATAGGGCAAACCGGCTGGGATGGTTACAGACTTTCCCTCGGCGGCGTTTCATCTGTAGCTTTGACTAGCTTTTTATTGCGAAACCCCGAAATAACAGACGTTAGTATTTGCCTTGATGCAGATAAAGCCGGTATAGACGCTACAAACTGCATGATTCAGGAATTATTAAACGATAAACGGTTTTCACATATGAAGATAACCATTGCCACACCGCCTGCCGGTAATAAAGATTATGCCGATACGCTTCTGACAATCAAAATGTTGCATCTGGACAAATCCCGAATAGACCGCCCTATGGAAAGAAGGTAAAGCCTATTGTAGATAACGACCATTTTAATGAAAAAAATGTCTGCCTTATCATAAAAGGCGGCAAGTTAACCGCAAAAACACTTGGTAAAGCTATGAAGTTGTTTCTAGATGCCAGTAAAAAACTTACAGGCCAAAAAAACTGTAACGGAATAGGCAAGCAATCGGTGAAACAACTTACAAAACAAGGCGTTGGCGTTTCCAATATTGAAATATCCGACGGCAATATTAAATCGTTTGAGAGTGTCGCCCGGAAATACGGTGTTGACTTCGCCGTGAAAAAAGATAATTCAGAAACGCCACACAAATGGCTTGTGTTTTTCAAAGCCCGTGACGCTGATGCGATAACTTCGGCGTTTAAGGAGTTCTCAGCTATTCAGGCTAAAAGGGTTACTGATAAACCGTCGATTATTGAAAACCTACGGGATATGCTTGTTAAGGTTAAAAATCAAGTTCTTGATATCACAAAGAATAAGGATAGGGGGCGTAACTTATAAGTATTACGCCAAATATAAAGAAATACGCCCTCCCCAACCTTCCATACGTTATTATTTTTATCGCCGCATGTCAGGTTTGCAACAAGCTTGATTGGATTCCCTACCCTGATGCCCTTGTCGGCCTTGCTGTGACTATCGTTCTCCGTATAGCCACTTACGTAAAAGGAAAAAACGCAAAAAAATACCGTAAAAACGAAGAATACGGCAGCGCGCGCTGGGGAAAATCGGCAGACATAAAACCTTATTTTGACCCAAACCCAAAGAACAACATCATTCTTACCGCTACCGAAAGCCTAACGATGAACAGCAGGCCGAAACCAGTAAAGTACGCTCGTAATAAGAACGTGCTGGTTATAGGCGGTTCGGGTTCAGGTAAAACTAGATTTTACGTGAAACCCAATTTGATGCAATGTGAATCAACGGATTATCCAGTTTCCTTTGTTTGCACCGACCCGAAGGGGACAATTTTATTAGAAACTGGCAAGCTATTACAAAAACGCGGGTATCGTATAAAGGTTCTAAACACGATTGATTTCAAGAAAAGCATGAGATACAACCCATTGCTATGCTATTAAGGGGCTTGTGAAAGAAGCCTACTAAAATAGCATGGCTGTCGGCTCATTTACGGCATAAATGACACGGCATAGCCAGAGGAGGCGATGCCCTAAATATACCGTACAAGGCGCGACGTTCGCCCTGTATTCGCTTGAAACTACTGACGAGGGGGGAATATATCCCCCGTCCATCACAAGCGGTCACAAACTGCGGAAAGGAGTAAAAATGGAAACCTTAACCTACACAGTCTGCGGCGATTATCTAATTCCGAATATCAAATTGAGCGACCCGCCCAACGCACCGCCACTCGGCAGATACGGAAGGAAACGGCGGGCATTTTTGAAAGAACACCGCCCAATATTGTACACATCGTTATTATTATCGGAAAAACTATTTCCGCACTTGCGGGAAATAGACGAAGCGGCGGCACACCGCTTGGCAGTAATCAAGGACAGAGAACAAGCGGAGGAAATCATCAACGCAGAATTGATTTACGATTAACCACCGCATGAGCGGCAGACGGCGTTATGAACCGTTTGCCGCTTTTTACTTTATCACGATTTGCGCCGTTTTTCAATTCTTTTCTGCGTAGGTACAGAGGACGGCGCAACTTTGCGCTTACCTCAACCACCCCAATGATGGGGGCGTTATTCAACCAACGCAAGATTGCGCTCGTTACCAACCCGCCCAATTTTGGACGCGTCGTTAATGCCCTCATTTTTGAGGGCGTTACAATTTTCCGAGGTGTCCTCACTTTTGAGGACACCAACCAACGCAAATCTGCTTTCGTTACCAATGCCCCCAAAGTTGGGGGCATTGAGTTGAGCGCAACTTTGCGCCCATCTACACTAAGCCCAAAGATGGGATGTGAGAAAGGACTCCCCGTTTCGGCGACTCCCCAAGTTTGGGGAATCATCAAATATGAGGAGTCATCAAATTTGATTTTTCTTCGGACAGCCCAAACTTGGGCTGTCCTTACTGAACGGTAATCTTCGTTCAGTACCCCGTCACGAAACGTGACCCCCCTCGCAATCAGCCCAAAGTTGGACTGATTAGCAGACCCCAATTTTAGGGGCAGTTCAATATGGGGAAATATCGGGCTTTTTACTCATTCCAATTTTGGATTCAATGTATTTAGAGGACGGCTCAAAATTGAGCCTACCTCTAATGCCCTCAATTTTGAGGGCAATCCAACTTTGGATAGTCCTCCACCATCAGCCTGTCGGCTTCGTCCTGTTGCGTTGCCAACCATGACGAAAACTCGGACTGCTTAATTTTATTACGCTTAACATCAGCCTTGCGCCGTATAGCTTCCTTGCGGAAATCATCAAACGCAACCTTAAACGCCGCCGCCCTTTCGGGATTGGCGGCTTTTCCTTTTCGCAGCTTACGCAAGCGATTATACCAATAATAATACGCCGCTTCGTCAAGTTGTTCGAGCCAATCACCTTTTGCGCGTTCGTCATATTCGCGTTTGGCGGTCACGGCTTGTTCTTTACGGCAAGCATCGGAACACAATTCATAATGACGGCTTCGGGCAAGGAAGTCTTTACCGCAAACCTTACAGCCTTGAAACACATATCGCCATTCGTTCACCTTGTTCAGATAATAAAAGATAACAGGCAGGAACGAGGAAACAGCGACAACGGTTTCAAACGGACGCTTTGCAATCGGATACCACAACTCAACGCCGGATTCGCCGTCACGCAAAGCGTTAGCAAGCGCGGCGGCGGCTTCATCACGCCACGGTCTGTAATCGGCATAAACGGCATACGGTTTGTATAACATGGCGAGCCTGTCCGTCAGCATATCCGCGCCGTGGTTCATGTTAAAGCAGTTCAAGTATTCCTCCCATGTACGGATAGCGGCGAACATCGCGGAGGGTTCGCCGCTTTCATATTTCCCCCGCAGGTAATTACCAACAGGCGCAATCGCTTTCCACCGCGCCGCTTCACGCGGGAATGTTTTTGCGTAACTCTCACGCAACACAATCCCGTTTTTATTCCATTCACCTTTTTTATCTGCTTCAAAATGCAACAGCAAACTTCCGAGCGGGCGAACCTCATCATAATAAACTTCGCCGCCGCCATTTTCTAAACGCATACGGGCATCGTCACTTTTCCCGATGACGATTCGCTCCGTCATGCGTTTTTTATCGAGCATAACAGCGAAAACCACACGCCCGAACGCTCTTTCCCTGCTTGTGAAATCGTAATCCATGAAACTCCCTCCGCAAAACTAACAGGAATAATATATACAGCTTTATCACGTTACTTGTAGTATAGCCGTTTACTATTGATTTGTCAAGCAGTACGGCGATATTATATATATGCGGGAGAAACATCGCAATTCCGCAACCGTCGCATACCCCGGTAATGGTATGTATCGCCCGGGCAAATCGGGTGGCGATTCAGAAAATACTCCCGACACGAAACCTGCGTATTGGGCATACGCAGGACGCGGGGGCGGAGCCTGCGGTAAGTCCGAAATCCAAAACACAAAGGAGGCTTGATAATCAACACGGCAACAATAATCGGCAAAGCCGAAACCGCAACAAACCAAAACAAAAAATTAAGAAAAGGAGCTGATGGCATGAACGTGAAAAAGCTAACGGTAAAAAATAACACGCCGGAGCCGTATCGTTTCAAAAAACGCATCGGCTCCATAGTCTACGAGGTGGCAATCCACTTCAATCAGGACGCAAAGGAGTCGATGGACGATAAGATTAAAAGGCTGATACGGAACGAGATGGAGGCGGCATCATGAAAAAAAGTCTGGAAAAATGCGCCGCCGTATGTTATAATGAAGATGCCGTAAATGAAGCCGACAGCCTCAAAGGAGAAGAACCAATGAGGCAATCGGACACCAATATCTGTGCCTTGTATGAACGTCTGTCACGAGAAGATGACGACATACAAGGGCAGTCCAATTCAATCGTAACCCAAAAACAGCTCTTGACGGATTACGCCAAGAGCCAAGGGTTCACGAATATCAAGCATTACACCGACGACGGAGCCAGCGGGGTACGCTTTGAACGCGAAGCGTGGCAGACACTTATCGCCGATGTGGAAGCGGGCAAAGTATCCCAAATTCTCTGCAAAGATATGAGCAGAATCGGACGTGAACACGTCCAAGTCGGCACATATATGGAACTTTTCCGCAGAGCGGAAGTCCGCTTCATCGCCGTCACCAACAACATTGACAGTGCTTATCCCGAAACCCTTGAATTTGCGCCGTTTGTAAATCTGCTGAATGAATTTTACGCAAAAGACATCAGCCGTAAAATTATGGCGGCGAAACGTTCAAACGGGCGTAACGGCAAGTACGTTTCGAGCATTTGCCCATACGGATATATGAAATCCGAAGCGGATAAAAACGTATGGGAAGTTGATACCGAAGCCGCCGAGGTCATTAAGCGAATTTACCGAATGACCATCGAAGGCTACGGCACTTGCGCTATCGCCAATCGTCTGCGGAAAGACATGGTATTTTCCCCCGGCTATTACATGGCGCAAAGAGGAATCGGTGCTTGCAAAAACAAAGCGTGGGACGACCCCTACCGCTGGCAGGGCAACATGGTCGATATGATTATCGGGCGTATGGAATACAAGGGTTGCATGGTGAACCTTAAAACCCAAAAGCAGTCCTTCAAGGATAAGCGCAGTAAAAATGTTCCGAGAGAAGAATGGCTCGTGTTCGAGGGCAAGCATGAACCCATTGTGGACGAAGCCACATGGCAAGCCGCCAACGACATACGCCAGAAAAAACGCCGGAACAAAGCCGACAGTCTGGGCGAACCCCACCCGCTTACGGGATTGCTGTACTGCGCCACTTGCAAGTCCAAAATGCACCATAATCGCGGAACGGTAAAAAGCACCGGCAGAGAAAAGAATTACTACACTTGCAAACAGAGCAAACACGGCAAAGAATTTTGCACCGGGCATAGAATAAACGGCGGCGTGGTGGAATCCCTCGTATTGGAAACGCTCCAAACCGTAAACCAATATGCCGCCGCCAATGAAAAAGATTTTACCCGGCAGATAAACGATATGTATTCTGCGCAGCAAGCGGACAACGTAAAATCCGGGCGCAAGAAGCTGAAATCGAGCCAAAGCCGCCATGCCGAATTGGATAAGCTGATACAGCGCATATACGAGGATAACGTGTTGGGGAAAATCAACGACAAACGCTTCGAGGTATTATCCAATCAATACGAGCAGGAACAGGCGGAACTGGAACAGCTAATCTCTCAGCTTCAAACGGATTTGGAAGCATTCGACGACAGCACCGACCGGGCGGCGAAATTCCTTGAACTGACGCGCAGGTATAAAGATTTTACCGAATTGACCCCGACCATGCTGCACGAATTTATAGACCGCATAGAAATCCATGAACGAGCGGACAAGCGAGCTAAAGTCACTACCCAAAAGGTAGATGTGTACCTCAACTTTATCGGCACATACTACCCGCCAATAGAGCAGACGGAAGCAACCGAGTCAGACCCCGAACAAGAACGCCGCATGGAAAAGCTGATGTATCAGCGCAAATATAAAAAGCGCAGGGAAGCGAACGGCGGCAAACCTCTCGGACACTTCACGGGGCAACATCCCGACGAACGAACCCCGGAAGAAATCGCCGCAGATGAAGCGGCAAAAAAGGAACGGTTGAAAGAATATCACCGTCAATGGTATCAGGACAACAAGGAGCGTTTGAAAGCTGAGAAAGCTGAGGAACGAGCCAAGAAAAAGCAGACGGTGGAAACCGTACCCGCGCAGAAAGAAAAAATAGCATAAGCACCACCGCATACGGCGGCTCTCGAAAATCGGGAGCCGCCTTTGTATTACCAAAAACCACATAATTATAAGGAGGACATTATCATGTCAACAAGAAAAACAACCACGGAGCGAATTGCCGAACATCAAACAAAGATGGAACAAATGCAAAATGAAATGAAAGAGCTGAAGCGTAAGCACAGCGCGGAGGAGCGCAAAAAGCGCAACCACCGCATCAGCACACGCGGGGCGCATCTTGAAAAACTCCTGCCCGACACCATCGGACTGTCGGACGCGCGGTTCTTTACCTTCCTCGAAAGGACTACCGCTAACGACTTCGGGAAGAAAGTCCTCGCAACGCTGACTGCCGAGCAGGAAAAGGAAAACGCTAAAAACGCCGCAATCATAGCGACGGCAGACGGCGGCACACCCACCGCTAAACCCGAAGCAACGGCGAAAAACGGCGGCAATACCACCGCACAGCCCGTTATCGAAGAAGAATACAACGATTACGCCGACGATGACGAAAACGAGGGTGCGGACGCAAGTTAGGGGCGAAGCCCCTCCCTTGCTTTTAGCAAGGGCGCACTGATATACCACAACGGCTACGCCATTGTGGTATCGTGCGCCCTGCCGGGGGCATTTTCGCCTATCGGCGAAAATTGGGGCGCGTTGCGCCCCTAAAACCCAAATGCAACAGCCGTTAGCGGCAAGTTATGTTTCGTTTACCGAAATTAGCTTGCCGCTTTTTCAATTCAAAAAATAATAAGAAAGGTGGCGGTAATATGGCGATATTCCATTCGCACGTTCAAGTTATCAAGCGGAGCAAAGGCAAATCGGCGGTTGCCGCCGCCGCGTATCGTGCCGGGGAAACAATTAAAAACGAGTATGACGGAATAACACACGACTTCACGCGCAAGCGCGGCGTTGTTCTTGCCGAAATTATACTACCCGACCATGCGCCGCGTAAATACGCAGACCGCGCTGTATTGTGGAACGCAGTAGAAAAAATCGAGAAAGCCGATAACAGCCAACTGGCACGGGAGCTTGAAATCTCTCTGCCGATTGAATTTACACGGGAGCAGAATATAGCTCTCGCCCGCACTTATGCAACAAATACGTTTGTGTCCGTTGGTATGTGCGCCGACCTCTGCATACATGACGTTGACGGCACAAACCCGCATATGCACATTATGCTCACCATGCGTCCGTTCAATGAAAACGGTACATGGGGGAGCAAACAGAAGAAAGAATACACACTTGACCGTGACGGTAATAAAATTTACGACCCTGTTAAACGCCAATATCAATGCCGCTCAATTCCGTCTACGGACTGGAACAGACACGCCAAAGCCGATGAATGGCGAAAGGCGTGGGAGGATATGGCTAACGCCGAATTGGAACGGCTTGGCTTCGATGTCCGTATTGACAGAAGAAGCTATGCGGAACAAGGGATTGAGTTAATTCCGACAATCCACATGGGCGTGGCGGCTTCGCAGATGGAAAAGAAAGGCATACGCACCGAGCGCGGCGACATAAACCGTGAAATCGAAATCACCAACAAGGAAATCCGACAACTGCGGGCGCGAATGAACAAGCTGTCCGATTGGCTGAAAGAGGAAGCGGCGAACCCAAAACCGCCGACACTCTATGATGTGTTTGTGGAAATCCTAAATCGTCCGGGGCGGTCGAAAATAACCAACTTACAAAACGCCGCCGAAATCCTCGCGTTCCTCCAAAGAAATGACATTGCCGACGATGCGGATATGGATAAAAAGGTCAACGCCATGCACAGCAAGCTCAATTCCGTTAGTAAGGAATTGAACAAGACAGGGCGGCGGATTGAAACGCTGAACGAGCATTTATATCAAAGCGCGTTTTACAATGAACACCGTGCGCTCAAACGGCAGTACAACAGGATATATGCCAAATACGAAGCCACGAAACAAGAAACGGGGCTTTTCAAGGAACGCAAAGTGAAAAAGGCTCTTGAAGCTGTCAACGATTTTTACGAAGCGAACCGTACCGGGCTGACATTGTTCGATGCCGCCGAGAAATACTTGCGGGAACATATGCAAAAACACTACGACCCGAAAAAGCCTTTGCCGATAAAAAAATGGGAAAAAGAGCTTGAAGAAAAACTCACAGATAAAACCACGCTTACCCGCGAGTACAAGGCACTCAAAGACGAAACCTACAAAATCGAGCAAATCAGGGCGAGCGTTAAAACGATTCTGCACAACGAAGAACCGCAGCCGGAAAGGACGGTGAAGAAATCGCGGGGCGTGGAAATCTAATTACAATTTGAGGGTGGACACGAAAAACGTCCACCCTCATCACATCAATTTGAATTATTGTTAGATTCTGCTTCGTTAAACCATTCGTCAAGTTCAGCATCGGCGGCGGTTTTATTTGTGTCAGCGATAATAGCGTTCGGAACATTTTGCGTTATGGGTTTTCTTTGCAATATAATTCCTGCCGCCGCCAACAGCAACGCAAAAACGGCATACTGCCCGCAGTTCCCCATATAGAAACTTGCGATGTCATATTCATTTCCGCTGGTTGCCAGTTGCCCCGCCGCTCTCGCTTGCGAAATAATATCCGAGCAATGGTTGTAAGCCCACAGCGCATACGCCGCTAAAAGCCCCGCAAAAATGTAAAATATTATGCTCGGTATGAGTTGTATAATTCGCTTATTCATCTTCGGCATCCTCCTTTATATGTGCGTGATATTCTTCCCCACTCAACAACCGCCCCGCTCGTATTCCGATTACCTCGTCTGCGATAGCGGTTACGTTTTCGGAATGGGTAACGATAATTACGCATTTGTTTTCTTCGTGTGCCAAGCGCACAAGAATTTCCAATACAGCTTGCTCCGTTTCTGCATCGAGGTTGCCTGTCGGCTCGTCCGCGATAATCACATCGGGATTATGGGATAACGCCCGTGCAATGCCGACCCTTTGCTGTTCGCCGCCGGAAAGACGTAATATTTTACGGTCTGCGGTTTCGCGGTCAATACCTACCTTGTTCAGCAGTTTATAAGCGGCTTCTTTTTTCGCTTGTTTATCTTTTATATCACTTTCACTAATATTCATAGAAAGCGTTATGTTATAAACTGCCGTGGAGTTCAAGAGCAGATTAAACCCTTGAAAAATAACGCCTATGCTTTTGGCGCGGTAATCATCGCGGTCGAGTTTTCGCAGATTGTTTCCGTTGTAAACAATATCGCCTTCTTTGCATACGTCTAAGCCGGAAATAAGCGATAACAGAGTGGACTTTCCTGCGCCGGATTGCCCGATGATGGTGTAAACCTTGCCGCTTTCAAAAGCGGCGTTTATTTCATTAAGCACGTTTTCCGTACCGCCGTCGTAGCGATAAGATACATCAATTATATCTAAGCACTTC
>Ga0131853_10003861_pt1 | contig 26902 bp, 13 predicted proteins | sample TergutLab28metaG_FD_92764 | JGI IMG/M metagenome (GOLD analysis project Ga0131853, IMG submission 92764) | Labiotermes labralis P1 segment gut microbial communities from Petit-Saut dam, French Guiana - Lab288 P1 (version 2) (version 2) | ecosystem: Host-associated > Arthropoda: Insects >...
CAGTCTCACTCTGCACTGCACACAACACACATGCCGCTCTACAGTCTCACTCTGCACTGCACACAACACACATGCCGCTCTACAGTCTCACTTAGCACTGCACACAACACACATGCCGCTCTAAGACATGCTGCCACATCACCTATTTTACATAACGACATAATTTTATCGAGCGTTTTAACATGAATGTAACTATAGTTAGGTACAGATAAAGCTCCCTGATGATGGTTATTAAAGACCGAAACATGCAGCAGCGATATTATTGTGCATTTTAATGTAAATTTAAAATTTTTATTCAAGTTAATAAATATTGCATTTGTTGGTGAGTGAACTACGTAGATTTCAAAATGCACGGTGCAACGAAAAAATTTCCAGCTATGTTTAACATTACTGTGTCAAGCTGTGCTTCCACATTCGCTCTTGTCTTTCATGACCTGATGTTCATGTTTCGCCGTCACATACAGCCGGAAGGAACAAAGGATTTGTGAAGGAACTTGCCGGTAACTTCAATAAACGGACCATGAATGCGATGCAGCATTCCACCGTGCTAATACGCAACCTCAGACGTAAATGAAGGCAATTATATTGAAATCACTGAAGTGTTAATATTTCGATTCTTGTGCAGGCAGTCGTTTAGAAATACCAACCTTATCTTCATAAAACCACTTACGTGCTTCTGAGAGAAGCAAAATATAGTCACAAGTTTTAGGACAAACGAGAGTTAATTGCACCCTTATAATTACTGCGAAAAGCACTCGACACATGACAGAACTAGAGACAACAGCTTACAAAAACTTTTCGAAGTATAAAATTAATTATTTCCACAAGCAGAGCCGTAGGTAAGGTAGTAAAGTCGTGGTATATGTTAAACGCATGCTTGAAAATATTAACATTTATAATATAACATAACAATATAATAAATCACAATTTTGGTTTCTTACTTCATAAATGAAAGAAAGAAACAAAATCAAGTCTACTGTCTTCCACAGAAGAGGCCATTCTTGTAGTCGTATATTGTGGAAGGCACACTTGGTTTTACCAAAGTACAGGGTGCCAAATAAGTTGGAAGGTAATATTGATTTCTTATGTATAAAGTATTCGGGATAAATTATGAATCGTTGTTGTTAAAATTACATACAAAATACAGTAAATGGACGCAAGGGGTGAGAGGACGACTAAAAATTCCTTATTCTGAAGAAAAACGGAACTCTTCAAGCGTTCAACACAAAGCACGAGAAGGTAAGGCCTGCAAAAAATATATAAGCATTTTTAGGTTATTTCGTCACACGTTAGAAGAGGGTTCATATTTGTTCACAATAATAGACTTATTCTTGCGTGCGCTGAACTTTGTGCGTGTGTGTGTGTGTGTTTGGAGGGTGTAAATTACTTAAATTCAATGTTCTTTGCTATTTTAAGTTGTTGTGTGGCGTAGGCTGGTTTGTTATCGACGTGTAGTGGCAGCATGTCGGTCCCACCCTACACGGCCCAGACGTCCAGGACATCTGGACCCTTGGCGATGGGACCGATGAGCTTCCTGAAACGTCGATAGCAGACCAACATAGGCTGCAAAACAGCCCAGAAAAAGGAAGAGCTCAGCCAATCCGTGGTGAAAGCCTGAAACATAAATATATCTCAAAAACCATTATATCTTCAGTCCGCTACAGTTTGGATAAAATTAAATTGTTTAGCCTAAATCCCTGTATATGATTTCCAAAATCATTTGGCTAATTCTGATGTTTCGCTGACCGTACATCTCAATATAATCTCAGTAATTAACCAACTTAATGCACAAATTCTTGTTTTATAATAAGTTTATTATACGCCTCTACATGTTTCGAACACTATGTGCTAATCATCAGTAGGTCAAAATTGTATTGTACAGCATCTGGTATCGTCACACCTTGTAGGTGGACGTTCGGTGCACATGACATATCACTGAAGAGTGACTCTATTAAACCCAACTAGTTACGTTATCGATTTGTTCTTCAAAACATTCGCTTTACACGTCACAGAGAGAACATCTAACCCACCACAATAACACCCTTCCCACTTTGAAAAAAAAAGTCCCCGACTCACTTTAAAAAAAAATCCTTTTAATACTCATACCTGCTATACCAATTTAAAGTTAAACCGTCTGCGAGATTAAAATAAGCATGACACCTACCTTCGGATTACTGTCATTGAGAAAATTTATCGCCCTAATCATTCAATTTAATTTAGCCCTGTGACGAGAAGCTGTAATTACCTTTCTGAACCCCCAGTGTTTTTTCCCTTGTGTGAATGTTAAGAGTCGAACTGTCTCAAAACCCACACGCTCAAAATACTTCCAAGCATCTGGAGTACACGCGAACATACTAAACTTTTCGAAACTGACCATGTCAAAGTTTTACTGTCGATGAAGATTTCATATGACACACATCGCGTATCCGTGATTCATTAAAATTAATTCACACTAGGGCAGCAAAACCTGAATATTATGTCAAATTCAACAACTCTATATCATACTGATCAACTTCCATCTATCTTATATCTTCAAAATGTGACTAACTTCTTTTTTGAAATTCTCACAACCCAATCTGCTTTATAGCAGTTTTAAAGGCGTTATTTTGACAGAAATTCTATATACATTTCATCACTTCCTCATCTCCTAACCATGTGTGGGGTTCCACTTTAAGTCTCACGGGGCTTCACTGCCCGAAAAAAGAGCACACGAAATCTAAAAATGCAGAGTCTTCCGTTAAGCATACTTAATACATCGAAAATGTATTTATTAATATTTATTTATGATTTATTTGACGACGCTGATGCCATCTGATACTACGTTAATAGGATAGAGTGGTAGGACTAATTAATGATGAATGGGAATGATTGTGGAAGGACTAGTTTACAGCCTAGATTGAGGTATTTGACGTAACTTTTTTTTTATGGAAGCACGAAATAAAATCACGTAAATCTTCCGTGAGTATAGTCGGTGTCTCGATCGAGTTCTATATGCATGCCTCTCGAATGCAAGGCAAAAAGCTTAGCGCTTGACCTAGCCTGATCGGTGAATATGCTACCTGCTCTCTTACGTCACACTTCGCAAGTCCAAACATTTTCCTTAGCACTTTGTTCTAGTCAAACTTCTGCACCCTTAACAGACACTGTGCACCGGTGACTTTATTATTTCTTTCCTTTACTATGTAAGACTGATCGATTTACCGTTCTTTTGCTGTTCTCCTCAGCTCTCCTTATCATTCCCTGTCTCAAAAAAGAAAGTAACGTTTCAGCACTTATCTCCGGGGTTCCAATGGGGCTTTATGTTCAAGATAGCACTAAGCAATAGCTGTAGAAAAGCGTAAGATCCCCTGCACTTCTTGCGTTATTGTTATCGTAATACTAAGCCGCTGTTTATGTAAAACCAAAACAAATTTGCTATCAGTTACCAAGGATAATAAACAACTACATGTTTTGGGTTCTCCCTCGATGTGGGTTACTCTGTTATTCGGCCGAACAAGAAACTATATGCTTTGGTGAGGTACTCATGTACTGAATTAAGATCTACCTCTAAAAAGGTATGGGGAAGTGAAGGTACAAATCCATGCACTCTTAGCCTCGTCACTAGAGGGAGCTATGTGAACAGGTTCAGGCCACCGTCGCTTGAAACCGGGAAAGGAGCACCAAATATTTCTAGAACAGGAGGGTGGGTGGGTTACAAAGCCGGTTTGCAGGATGTGGCAAAAAAAATCTCTTGACCAGTCGGGAATCGATGATGATTCCTCGGCCGTCCAGCCAGTAGTCTAATCACTAGACCGACCGAGCTGTTTCCGTTCCTTCCGTGTTTGTGTAACATTGACGTCTATTCACGTGAACCAGAAACCTCGTATTCTACCTCCAAAGCACAGCCTCATTTCATTGTTTAGGCAGTTCACTCTTCTCTCTCGCCGACTCTTTTCTTTATCTTCATGGCATTCAGTCCACGTGTTCTGCCCATGTCTGTTTTTATGACTAAACAGAAAATTCCGTGGTAAGAGGACGGCGGCCAGCGACCTGAGCCATATTATGGCCTGAGGACTAATTTTCGCTTAAATTGTATACAAACGTCTAATCCTACCTCACAGAGAACACAGTACGTGTCCATTACTGAGATCAGATGGTTTACACTCTTCAGAGAAATAAACGGTATGCATTGAAAGTCGCAGAACTATGGGGTAGGCGCAGACATTATTAGTGCTAAAGTAGGTGACAATTATTCTTACCACGGAATTTAAAGTGCTAACACTACACCCAAAAGTGGTTTTATATTCTCACAGTGTCCTAACAATCTTTTGTCTCTCCAGGTTCAGTCATGAGTTAAACCCATTACGCCAACTTTATTGTTCTTGATATATTCGCTGTAAAAATATCAGACATATTTTAACTTTGCATGTAATTTTTTCTACGTCTCTGTCATTTGGTATCGCTCATGTCAAAATATTCTCCACAGCACTTCTTTCTTGGACGCTTCCAATCTGTATCCTCCGTATACAGGAAGAAACTAAGCTTCACAATTCTACCAGCCTCCGTCTCTGCTAAGTAGGTGGCGATCCTCAGAGGTTAGCTGTGAATCTTGCACTTGGCCCCTTAAGTGTGTACGTCTGAAAGAGTTCAGTAAAATTTTGTGATTGGATTAAATATTGCACATTTCACGCTCGTGAAGAAGACAAACAGACATCAGTTATTAGCAAAATTACAATTGTTATTGTAAACTGTAGGATATGGCAAACGACAAACACGTTGGATATTAAATATGGAAAATGACAAACACGGTGGAAATTAAGGCCTAGAGACAGGTTTCTATTCAGTAGAGAAGAACTTATGGCACCTACTGTCCACAAATTATGTCAATCTAGTTGGTGAATCTAGAGAAAACCATAAGAGTAAACATACATACATACATACATTACACATACCTACATACGTACATAATTATATAATCCATACCTACTTACGTATATATAATATATATACATATATATACACACACGTATATATATGTATATACATATATGCAATTTAGAGGTCCCTTCTGTGTACATGTAATTTCCAACAGTACGTTCCATTTTTCAGACACAACTTCAATGTGCCCAAACTTCATCATATTTAAAACGTTAATGTAGGAAAATGTGTTTCAAATAAAAGCCGTTTTGCTGTTAGGGCAGTCTCCACCCACAACTCAAAGTTAATATGACATCTGTGACTGTAACTCGAGAGTTTTAAACCACTATAACAAAATGTCTAAGCTATGACGTATCCGGTTTCAGTCAAATCCAATCTGTGTTACTCTGAAGTCTAATTCAAATAACAGTACACATTTCTCTACACACACATTCCAATAAAGAATTGAATAGAACAAGGGTCTAAAAATCCCTTCTACTAAATAAATTATATGTCATTTTAGAGCCCAAAGATATTGTGAAATGTGCAGCACGGAATATTGCACGCCACTGCTCCTTAAGGGAGAAGAAATATTTCATCGTTTGATCCACAATCGTTAGTTAAATTAGCTGTAACAAAGAACTGAGCAAACGGAAAACCTGAAAGCAGCATTTGCAGCAGATAACTTGACAGAGCAACTGTTTGCCAAACCAGGCCAGGTCAATGAGATACAAGAGCTGTACAGTCTAGTAATACAGCTAACTTTCATCTAGTGCACATGCAATTATGCCTGTCGTATTTAAAATAAACTGAACACAAATACAAAAGTTGCTTATTAGATTTATAGTTTTTATTAATAAACTAGTACATATATGGAAACCCTCTGACTGCTATGTCATAACATAACTTTGTGAGTACCGAGACAGGACGTACATAGATTCCTCTGCAGTACAAACACCAGCATCCAATATTACATTATATAGTTCAATTTGTTACTACTGCCAATTAAAATGTACCGTGCTTCTGAAAAGTAGATTCTATGATACAGCAGCTGAATGCAGACACTGCTACACAAACTACAAAAATAGTACGTCTATTCTTCTAGTTGTTCAGACAGTCGGAGAGCGCGATGTGGCCATATTCAAAGACTATTATGCTAGTCCGCTTGTTAACTGTCTAGGAATCTTTAGGCCTATTAGCATTAGCTGCCGGAACAGCGTCGTCGATATGGCGATTCACTACGGTTCTGACGATTCGGAGTTCGAAAGCCGGCGGTCCCGAATTGTTGTGTCCTCCATACCAGTCTAGTTCGGTCTACAGGCCCACCCAAACTTCTACGACATGGGTAGGGGGACACTCTCCATGGTGCACTGGTATTCTTAACATGGTAACCGGTGGTAGTTGAGGAATCCTTTATCCAGTAGTACTGGCAGCCGTGATAACTTCCATGACCTATATCCCTCACAATCTATCATTTTGTCATTTTAGTATCACTTGGTGTAAAGTAGGCATTGTGAAAGTTCTAAGTATGCAGATCTCTATATCACAACAGTACCACTGTCCCAGATGTTTTTAATCTACTTCCATGCTTAGGTGACAGATTAATTACATGCACACTTCGACAAAATGAAAACTCCTGTATCTTCACGCACATAATTAATACTTCGTTTCAATTTAATACAAAATGAGGTCACAGTTTCTTGCGTACCCACTCCAATGGATAACACATGAGACAGTAGCTGGAACTGTAGACCGTTCAGAACTACAAAGCATGAGTGACAAAAAAAAATGTAATCTAAAATGACCACTGGGCAGGATTTTTCTCTGTTACAAGCATGATATTACGTTCGTTCTTAAAACCCATGAGTATGTAATAAATATCTGAACATTTTAACGGACGATATAAACTGACGTCATGACATGTTGGTACTGCACTTGATAGGAGGAAGATTTTGTAAATATTTGTTCGTGTCAGGTGTCTCCGATCAAAGATGTGTTTCACTTTAAATATTCTGAGCTTTGTAAAAAGAAAAAAAACTCCGTACGGCTGAACTTTAAACGCGTTTTATAGGGAAAACACAGAACATATATTCGTACAAGTACTTACTCTGGAGAAATTACCGTGAGGCAAATATTAGGCATCAAATTTAAGAAACTGGAGACCAAATGCAAAGATTCATTAGATAAATTTAACATTCATAGGTCCGTGCATCGCTAACATATTCTCAGAGTACAACCAACAAGCTGCAACGTTTCTCAAATTTATTTATTTCCGTATGACGCACTACATGTTTCAGGCGGGAGCTCAAAACTACACATACAGCGTCAGGCATTTGTCAGACCGTTACTGCAACCTGCTGCTAACATTATCTGTCAGACCAATACTGTTACCTGCTGCTAGCAGTAACGGTCTGACAAATACCTGAGACTGTATGTGCAGTTTTGTGCTCCTGATGATGGAAGTAAAACCCGTCTGAAACATGTAGAGCGTCTTACAGAAATAAATAAATTTGAGAAACGTTGCATCTTGTTGGTTGTACTCTAAGAATACATTAGATAACTTATCAACAACGTCAAACCATTTTTTAAACAAACGTTAAATAGAAACTTTCGAAAATTCTGGTATTTCCAGCTGCAGGAAATTTTCTAGTGCTGTCTATGATATAATGGTCTATAGCATCTCGTGCAAAACTGTAGACGTAATCGATCACTAATCGCTGAACAGCAGCAGCAGCAGCATAATTACTGTAATCGTCTTGCGGTGCGTGTAACTATGGCTATTTCCTCTGAACGGTTCCCAACCAAACCGGTATAGCTACAAAGATTTACCTCAAATTACTGGTTGTCCTTTCCAAGAACAAGTGGTTCATTAGGCAGCTACATTTTTATGGCCTTTCTAAACGTCAATAATCTATGTTAATGAGAAAACTGGTGCTACTCTCTGATATAAATTATTACTCATTTGCGTACGTTATGTATTTCCTTCAAATAAATTTACAATAATAAATTTTCTGTCTGTTACACTTCTCAGTTACTGATCGACAAAACTGGAATTACATTGAAAAAAGGCAGGAAAGAGGAAAACAAGTATCGCTTTTCAACGTTTCAAAACACTGATAATATATACTTTAAAATTAGTTTGAAAAAATAATTAAACTGCCAGAGAGCAGTACAACAAAAATCAAACAGTAAAGTAAAATTGTTATGAATTTTGTGACACATGTCAGTGAAACACTCTGTGTGACGTTTGAACCAGAGTACACAAAGTGGAACAAACAAACTCGGTTTTTTATTACAGCCGAAGTTAAGGCCGGTTAACACCACACACACACAAAACATGGCTCACTGATGTTCGAACAGTATTACAGTTGGGACCATGCAGTAATTTACTTTTACTGACGTGTCATTCAACGACGCTGTCGGTAGCTGAAATTCTATGTTATCGAACAATGACTTGATTCGTGAGTTAAATGAAAAGGACGTGAAAGAAGGCTGTCGTGGCCAGAGGCGTAGCGCGGTGTGTGGTGCGAGTGATGCGATCGCTCCGGACAACAGATTCCAACTGGCGGCAAAATTGGTGTAAACGTAGTCTAACAATAGCTTAACAAATTGTAATTCAGACAAACAGAATTAGAATCAATAAGTAACTGTAATTTTTGTAATTTATTAATTTCAGCTAGGGACAGTCTTCATGTTTGCACCGTGCATCAATGATAATTAAACACTTTATTATCCAAATAGTGTACAATATATAATATGTAGATACAATTAAAATTATAAAATATTTAAAAGTGCTCAAACATGTTTCGGATCACAGAGGATCCATCATCAGGGAGCCTTGTACAGTGCTTGGCTAAATACTACAAGAATGATTCTATCGTGTCCGTTGACAAGGACAAGGTCGGTGTTATGGCAGCATATAATTACAGTCCGAATAAGCTGCCATAACACCGACCTTGTCCATGTCAACGGACACGATAGAATCATTCTTAAAATTTTTAGCCAAGCACTGTACAAGGCTCCCTGATGATGGATCCTCTGCGATCCGAAACATGTTGGAGCACTTTTAAATATTTTATAATTTTAATTATATCTACATATTATATATTGCGCATTAGTTGGATAAAAAAATGTTTAAATCAGCTAGGACCTTCAATTTGTTTACTAACCCTAGGAGCAAAAAGAACGCAGCTACGCCACTGGCCATGACCTAAGGCACATTCCCTCCCAGTATTTACCAAAAGGGAGCAAGAAAATCCATGAAGAAGCCAAATAAGAATAGCAGGACCCCTGGCCGAAATTTTAACCCAACCCGTACAAAATATGAAGCCAGAAAGCAACTTAATCGGCCGCGAAATGTGGCATTACTTGTAGCGGCAGCTCACATCGAACCGGACTCTTCTTTCTACTAGGCTAGTATTGCTGCCTACTGGACTGCCGGCGAGACTCTTACATAGCGTTTCGACCGTAAGCTTCTAGGTTAGCTTCATGTACATTTAGCTCAGATACAGATGTGTATGCCATAGAGGTAACTGTAAGGGATAGGTGGCCATAACTGAACAGCACTCTTTCATTGCTTGGCAGGCGTTTAGTTCATCAATCATGATAATGAGGCTTCAAAGGGGAAGATGCCAGGATAAAGGCCAAGGCGGTTACAGGCTTAGGAGATCAAAATTTTTCTTACAGATCAAAAGCCACTCAATTATTCAACTTTGCAACCGTCTTCAAAAAAAAAGTCCACTAAAATTACTAAGAGCGCAATTTAATTGTTTCAGTAGTATTTTAAGAAAAAAACTAGGCCCCAAAACTAACTTTAGGTTTCTGCGACCGTGCATCGTGAGCAAATTGTGAAATGATAGAGGAAACCAACAAGATGCAACAGATGTTTATTTTTAACAATATCTCAACATGTTTCGGGCATCAATATGCCCATCTTCAGGAGAACAAGACGTATTACTGCATGTGGTGTGCTGCGCTGGTTCTGCTGGATGTGGTTGGTAGCGGTTGTGGGGTGTGAGCACTGTGCTCACACCCCACAACGCAGCGCCCCACAACCGCTACCAACCACATCCAGCAGAACCAGCGCAGCACACCACATGCAGTAATACTTCTTGTTCTCCTGAAGATGGGCATATTGATGCCCGAAACATGTTGAGATATTGTTAAAAATAAACATCTGTTGCATCTTGTTGGTTTCCTCTATCATTTCCCAAAATTAACATTTGCTCTAGTACATTACGAAATATTGGTCCTGTTCCTGTATTTGTATGTCAGAAAAATATGAACATAAGCTACATGTATTAAGACAGGGCACTAAAGGGCGTATTTGTAACTAAGGACTTAACATACACTCATCCGTCGCTTTCCGCCGGGTTTAGGTTTAACAGCGCCCTGTGAAAAGCAAAAAAATCGGTGAATAATTGACGGCCCTTCCCCCAAAACAATGCTTTAGTACTTTTAGTGTGTTTTTCTTTCTCTGCAGAAACACTGTGATACATCTGCTTCTTTTTCTTCTGTTGTGTTCTGTAAATTATACAAAATCGTTAAAATCACAAAATTACACTAAATCAGTAATAGACAAATAAAATTGCCAACATTTTACATATAACTTGTCATCTGCCCGTTTAACTTCATTTGAGTAGGAACGTTTCTGTGATATAGACACACCCTTGTAATAAAATGACGGGTAATGTTTGAGAGGTGAACATCTAAAATAAATTTAAAAATTTAAAATTTAAGTTAATGGAACTCTTGATATAACGTTCTTATCTTATGCACCTACAAAGAAATGGCACCTTACGCGTGTTCCACGAAGGCTGCTGTGTGTTATGTGTCTTATCCATTACTGAGTGAAAGCAAGTAAGAGATGGCAATTGAATGGTTACTGCGCTATCTGTGGTGTTCATGTTGAACTATAGGCTCAATGATTTGATTGAAATTTGGTGTAGAGTTATCATTTATTTGGTTGTTGTTACGGACTACTCGATAAATACATTTTTTTCCCCACGAAGTTTCCTTCATCACAAATTTCCATATTTCCATTCTGTTATCTATCGGTCCAATCGAATGGTGGTAATGTTGTAGGTGTTGTGAAAATTTAGAATATCGATTTTGATTTTCATACGATAAAAAGTATTCTTTAAATCTTGTATGGAATGACTTCCGGTTTGTCCTAGGTATCGTTTTCCACAACTTGGGATCTTTAATGGGTAAACGTCGTTTTTGCCATATCTGTCTACGTTTTCTTCGTTACACATGACACTAGCATGCACAAATAAGTGGTTAGTTTGAGGATCCGAGGATAGAGCCCCTTTTACACACTGGAAAGCTGGTCTGGATAAAATGGTGGCGATGAGTAAAATGTTTCGCCCGGCTGAGAAAAAGATGGAATATACAAGAGATGAAACTGAAACACTAATATCTACTCATGGTACAGGTCGAATTACAAGAGAAGTCACCGACAAAAAAAAAATAAAGCGCAAGACAGCTTATTACTTCTTATGTTAGCAATTACTTTCTAGACGTTAGAACGCTGTCCTGTCTCTCTTCTCGACCTTGTCCGTTGCTTGATGAAATCTTTTTGCAATTCATGATGCTAGAACTTGAAAGCGACATATTTTTTCTCCGAATACTCCCCTACGTATAGGCCTCTTGAAGACACAGAAAGAGATGCTTTGAAAGGATAAGAGACTGAAAACTGGAACAAAGAATTTAGGGAAAGAAGAAGGAAGGAAAAGCAAAGATGACAGTACGAAGAAAAAGATTTAAAATTCGTGCCTGTATTTTACAAATTACATCGTTGAGCCCGGAAATTGAGGTCTCTTTAGTACAGCAAATGTCCGAAAACCTTACACTGGTAATGCAAACCTTACACTGGTAATGCAAACCTTACACTGGTAATGCAAACCTTACACTGGTAATGCAAACACATTTTTTATTTTACTTACGAAATGAAATTCAACCCTTCTTGTGCAGCTAAAATCTGTTAGGTGGTCAAGGAATTTCCTCAGTTTTCAAGGCTTTGAACGACTTGAAATAAATATTCGGTTCGTTGAGTAAATCTCATGATCTGTTTACGTTCCGGTTCAGAGGGTTAAGAGCTAAGGGTGCCTGTAACTAACTCGAACCACTTCAAAGCCGTTCAAAAGTAAACAGAAGGTAAATTAGAATTTTCCCTTTGCTTTTTTAAGTGTTTTATCATGAAAGTATAAACGAATTGGAGATACAGCCTTTCACTATCTCCAATTCAACACCTATCCTTTCCTTTCCATGTCCACAACCCTATGTAATATTTCGTATTATATGACTGTTGTACAGTGCGAAGTTACTCGCTCGCTCATCTCCAAAAATTTATAACCACTACTCACCTGCACTCCGAAGTTACTCATTCATTATATTAGTGGCTGTATTAAAAGAAACACATGTCGCCACTTAATTCCTTCTTTACTCTTTGTATTATAATTAAAGTGAACCTCCTCGTGATTCTTTGCTTTTTTACATCTCTTCTTCCAGAATAACATTACTAGACGCATTACACTTACGTACTTTGAAGTGTAATCGTAAATTATAAGTAATCTGATAAGCAAAAAGGAACTGCCCGAAAACTCAGCAGGAAATTATTAAAAACACAAAATCTCTAGTTTATAACAACATTTATGAAAATGTTTGGAATAATAACAAAAACCCGTAGCCGAGCCCCAGACTTTTGAGAACACATTCAAGGGTAGCTTTAAGTCATAGAGTTTGTTCATTGCGTAATGAAACTTAATGAGACCATGGCTGCATGTCCGAGCAAGTTAACAACAGGAAACATGAATAACATTCACAGCCTCTGCGCAAAGTAGAGAGGAAATGTTAATTTCTCATACAAAGTCAAGTTCTTAGAAATTAGGCAAGCAGAATTTTCAAGTTTATTACGGTTAGGTCTGTTGTTTATGATTTAATTTCTTATGCTTAATTATTTTCACATTATCGCCATTATGCCAGTGTAGAAAATCATATGGTATTTAACATGTAGCAAAAACCTCGTAAGCTTTCCCATTCTGTTGATTGGGTGCTAAGCTAAAGTCTTTCCGTTACTATGAAATGGTCACCTTCAACAACTTGGCTGACTCTTACTACAGGTTGGAATTTTTAAGAACAAAATAGGAACTTTAAAGACGTGGTTATAAGTGTTATTAATGACGTCGCTTTTTGTTATCTTTATCTTTTATTGTTGTTGTTGTTGTTGTTGCTGCTGCTGCTGCTGCTGCATGTGTGATTGGTCACTGCAGGTTTGAATCAAAAAGTAAAAAACGATAGCTGAAATTTAATGAATTATTTATCTAAGAAAACAGTGATACTCTCCAAAACTGTCCCTTAACTGACTATTTACAAACTTCACAAGGAAATTAATAAAATGTAATCCTTCAGTTTAGTAAGCTCAGTGATGCACTGCAGTCGCAATACTTCCTGCCCCTCCCTTCGCTTGCAACATAATGAAGCTAGACACACAATACCTGCTTCATGGATACTACTGTCAAAATTACCACAGTTTTCTATTTATCTCGTGTCAAATTGCTTTTTAACGACCCAATGCAAAATAATCCAGAGTATCTACAGCTCCAGCCAACAACGTGACTTGGTTCGAAAAACACTGGTAATATGTCCCGTGCTGCATAGCCCATTATCTACACAAACCTCGTCCCAATTTGATCGAACAAGGCAATACTGTAGCAAGAGGAGACTGTCCTGTTTAAAATGGCGTTCCTATTCAAGCTGACACGCAGCTATGTGTTCCGTTATCATGGGTAGAGAAGAATACCATTAAGACACTACGGACCTCGTTCCTGGAATCCACGTCTCACAGCCTTGTCGGAGTTCTTCAAGCTTTAGCGATTACACTCAAAATCCTTAATATCGGTGTGAATTCAGAGTTTATGCTTTCGGTTTCAAGTTAAGCTGCAACAAACATTTCGTCAGACAATCGAAGGGCATGTCAAGACAGCAGAACCGTATTCACAGAATTTTGATACTGGACCCAAACACTGAACGTGTCTTGTCACGTCCACTCCCTCAGAGTTTAATCAACAGGCTCTTACACCAATCATGTCACACGACAAATTTCTGCTCACTTTGCAGTCTTTAGGCTAAAAGTATGCATGAATTACCACGCCTTCCAAATTTGTCACATTTCCCATCCATTAATTCCTCCTTACGAGGCGCACTTTCATGAAATATACTGATGGATCATAACTAAATTCGGTACATATCTATCATGCAACTCGTGAAAAATAAGTCTCTTTATTTCAAAACAAATGCTGCATGTAGGCCATATCCTTCCCACAATTTGGCATATTTCGTTTCCATAGAAATTACCCCACCTTCCTCGCCTGTCTTCATTGTTACTTCAAACTCGAAGATTTACACTACCATCCCGAAGTTTCGCGTTTGAACTAGTGCAGGCAATGTGAGACTGGTGGTAACCAAAGTGGCACTGGATGGGTTTCTCTCCTGGTACTACTGCGTATTTCCTCCGTTAATTACCTTTTCCACCAATACTCAGCAATCACATTCATTCGACATCATTGACAAAATCTAGTCTAAATGCTAACAGCATTGTTAAATGAACAACACGAAACATATAATCCTTAACCAGTTCCTTATAATTCCCTTCCTCACAAAGGGTCTATTAACGGCCTTCATTAATATTATATTATATTTTCTGCACGTTGCTCTTCTTCCACGAGACCTGCGTGTCAGGCAAATAAGACCCCTAACAACATTACTATGATAGTACTTCATAAATGTTCTGTAACGCATGTCAACTCTTAACCTATATTCAAAATTTTATCACCCTTTATAAATTCGGATAATGGCTGGCAAACTGTCAATTGGTAAGCCGATCACAGACTGAAAATTCGGTGTACAGGTTAAGGTCGAACCATGACTTGCCTGTGCAAGTATAGACAGGAAGTGGAAGTATAGCTTTACCCCGTTAGCAACTTCGTCGCTACAAGAGGGTGGGCGGTCAGTAAACGCACCGACTGCTTTAGCCCCGGGAAAGACCCGCTACCGAATGTACGGGAGGGGGAGGGGGCTGGTTGGGTTTCGGGCCTGTCTGGACGGGGAAGTAAAATCTCGCCTCCACAGGGTTTCGATACCCGGACCATGCAGCCCGTAGCGAGTCGCTATGCCGATGAGACTGGATGTACTATGTAACTTCTATTACGATATCCTCGTCTATTGTCGCGAGGTAGGTCAACTTTATGCCAGTAGTCAAAATATGCATCAGTCTCTCCGGTGACGTCACATTCATAATCTAAATTTAAACACTGAACAGCCATGTACATCAAATGTGCATTTATTAAAAGTCATGCATCTATAATCACTCAATTGATATGAATATGCCCATAAAAATTAAAGCCTATTTTAATAATCGTTTGTGACAAGCTTAAACCGAATCTCATATCCCAGCAAATGGCTTCGTGATATTAAATTTCACAGCAGCACAGAGTTATTTCGAACAAAGCTCTTTATTACAAATATATTAAAAAGCTAGGGTGCGAAGCGGCTACGTTGGGGTAACGCTGTTGCTGGCTCTATACAGAACAAATGCTACTAATAATGTTAAAATAGGTGACATGTGTAATGTGTGAAGACATAGAGCATAAATAAAACTGTTCCAGTGCGCAACTTCACACCGGCGAAGAAGGGCTTAATGGGTATAAGTTTGTTCATCAACAATCAGAAATAACAGTGCCGCAGAACGAATAGAAACCCAACAAGCCAATGTCAGATAGGACTAAGATCTGCAGATCCCCAAACCGCGTGACCATAGGGATCAGTTACGGACGGCAGTACTCTTATATTGTTCACAGCCGTTAGACCCTACTGTCTCCAACACTCTGCATTAAACATTCTTCTGTAACGCCGAGGTATAGCGGCAACATCTCCGACAGTGTAGTTGTGTGTGTAACCTAATTGCTACTACGCAGGATGAAGTCACGAGCAAATACTTGCCGTGGAATACGTGAGCAATCTCTTGTGATTTTTATTTAAGATACACGGTAATATGACTTTCAACTCTCACTCTCATTGGTCCATGCAACTTGAACATAACATACGCACCATAGCATGAGGTATTTCTCTGGTAAGTAAAATTTCAAACACTGACCGTCCTGTCAGGCTAAAAAACCCACGAAGTTCTGAAGGATAGATCTGGCTCCGTCTTCGGTTGGAACGGAAAAAGGGGAAAACCTACTCTGGTAGGCCCGTCAGAAAGAGCCACTCTTAATTTATGGACGTTGTTTGTCTTTTATTTAAGCTGGAGATAGCGGAAGATGATCGAAATTTCAGTCACATCGGTGACCGTACACAGTACACCATTATCAGACTTACGTAGTGGTGAATGATCTGGTTTCAATACCGGTTGGAACTTATTACAAGCAGGATCTGAGGTTTTCTTGGAATTAACTATGCAAGTTGCCGTCCTCTGAGATGTGGTACCACGTACTTCACCAGCTGTCGTATGTGCCATATTTCGGAGGAAAATAGATGGGACAGGAAGGAGTGAAATCTTGGCAATACAGTTCGTAATAGAAGTCTTGAACTAACCACCATATAACAACCTTCTCACAGACAAGACTCTTCCATAGCTTTCTGCCTTACTCCATTTGACGCACGGGCCACAGAGTGTTTAGAGCGAAACCTGATGTATATGTGGGCCGTGTAGCGTAGTCGGTATAGCGACTGGCTACGGGCTGGACGATCCGGGGATCGAATCCAGGTGGGGGCGAGATTTTCCGCACCTGTCCAGACCGGCCCTGGGGCCCACCCAGCCTCCTCTACAATGGGCACCGGGTCTTTCTCGGGGGTAGAGGCGGCCGGGGCGTGGCGTTGACCCCCCACCCCCATCTAGTGCCGAAGTCCTAGAAAGAGTACAGCTATACCTCTACTCACCCTAAGAGCCTTTGTGGCCTATAAAAGGGGTGAAACCTACCTACTGATCTATGTTCAAATTTGTTCCGTGCCTTGGTAACTACGTAATTCAGTAAACCATATTGAAGAACTGTAATATGTGTTAGGGCGGGTGTAAATAATTTGGATTTTATAAATTACAGCCAACAGTTCCATAAAGCTGCCGGATATGAATCGGCACAAGTGGTAAATCTGTACGGGCTTCATGACTTTCCAGACCATTCCGCATATTTTAAAGGAACTGTTCCTAAGTGTAATAAACCAACAAGTAACGACGGATAGTGACATTTATTTTATTGAAAATCCCACGCAGAACATGATAAGGGGCTGAAAGCACTGCAAAGATTAAGATAAAAGTTTCTTACAGAAACAAAGGAAAATATTAAGAAGTTGCGAGTTTAAATTTTTTTACCCTTTTTATAACTGCGTCTGTCACATTTAACGCGAGTCTACAGAAACATTCTATATCTCTGACCACCGAATAACTGTGACATTTTCGTGCATTCTCACACAAACATTTTTGTATCTACACCTTCAATTTAAGCAACTTTTGCTCACAAGTGGCGACTTATTTTCTTGTTTACAGCTGGATCAGTCTTTTTTTTTTATTTCCTAACTGATAAGATTTATTGTCTTTAACTTCTGCAAAAAATACCAACATATTTCCTAAGACTCCTCACACAGACGTTTTGGTGCCATTTCTCCTAAAGGGAACTTTTCCTCGATTATGTTCTCATGTTTTTTGCTTAAGCCTGGAGACTTAATTTTGCCATTTTCTACTTTCGCTTTATTTTCTTTTCTCTTACACTATATCATACAGACTCGTGCTAACATTACATCCTTCCAATTTCACATTTTCTATGTTGTACTCTTCTAGAGAGTTTTTCTTTTCTTCATTATATTTCTTCCTTTTTCCTTTGAAAGTCTTAGTCATTCCCCTTGTTACCCGCATCTTCTATATCTTCAGTTTAGCCAGTATCCGTTACAATTTTATCATTCTTAACTACTTGTACATTCATAATAACTGTCGCAGTGTTGATGTTTCTAACTGCAAACAAAACGTAACTTCATCTAGTCTGCAAATTTTCCTTCGTAATTTTCAAGTTTTTTATAAGCAGTAAAACCTAAAACCTTCACCGTAGTTGATGTTTGGCTGGTTTCTAGACAGGTGTTTGATATATATATATATATATATATATATACACACACACACACACACACACACACACACAGTGTCCTTCACAGGCCAAAAAAAAATGCCTGGACCTGTCCGTGCATGTGTTTACCATACACAATTTTAAATTAATGCCCATGAGCACTTTGAAAAAGATCATGGGGCAGGGAGTCCTAAATGTATTTGATGTTTATTGGACCGTGCATCATTGTGATAACTGAAGAATAAAAAACCAGCCTGCAGCCCGGACACTACTCCAGCCTAACCGCAACTAACCTACAACATACAGCAAACCAAGAACGAAACGACCAATGTGGTAATCAACATCATAGACTCGAGCTCCTGATGATGGGCATAGTAGTGCCCGAAACATGTTGAGCCTATAAGAAGTACAGTAAAATGATAAGTTACATCTTGTTGATTTTTTATTCTTCAGTCCTAAATGTAGTATATTCAACAAAACAGATGAGGTTTATTCGGCACATTTAGTTTTCTAGTAACTAACACAAACATGCGTGCATGGTCAAGGGACCTTGGTATAGAATTATAAATTATATCCGTCTATATTGAGACTACTTGTCCGTCAACTGATCCTGACATCTGATATTCTTGTGGTTGAACACCATCGGTTTAACAGCTAATACTAGACGTTTCTTACAGGTACCGAGAACTTTCTTTGACTTCCTTCACAATAATTTAAACGAAGCAATCGACTCATCAGTGATGCTCCTCTTTCGGTTTTCATAACCCTCGGCCTTCCTCCGTGTTTAACGGCCACACATGTTTTATGTGTACCGTTGAAAATTTGCTCGGTGCCAATATAATACATAATAACTGAGCTACGGCCGAGACATGACAAACAAGCTTTGCATAGCTTCCTGTACCAACAAAGTAATAGCTTTTCGATCTCTGATATCAGCCTGAAGTTAATTTTACTGCAAACTTGGGAATATGTTTCCCTCACTATTAAACGATTATTTTTTACTTCTCCGTGAGTTGGCTAATATAAATTATTGTTCAAAAATTTTTCATAGGCGTGTGGTATTCATTATAATTATTACTTAACAAACTGCAACGTGAACTTTCTTAATGGAAGATGAAGTGTGAGGTATTCAATCGATGTGAGGGAAACAATGTACAACAAAAATACAACAGATACAACCGTCCCCTTGACGATGCTTTACGGAGATTAAAGGTGTTTATTGATGGTAGCAGACAATAAATTTTTCCAGTGAATAATTAAGCCACACGTTATGAAGGTAGACCTACAAGAAACACTGAAGTTACGACGGGTCATATTTCTGCACTTTATGATTTCGGCACTACATGCAGTTACCAGTTTCTCGCCCCGGCCGCTTCATCTGTCAAGAAATTTTTCTCTAATACCAATTATACAGCAACCGTGCTTGGCGTTAGAGATGAGTGGCGGCGGAAAGAAATCGTTGTATCCTTCTGTGAATAGAACATGTCATTCAGCTCGCAGCCTATTCACTATACTCTCTGAACTACAAACATAGCTAAAATTTATAACTAATAAAAGTGATCCCGTTACAGGTCCGGTGTGGCCCAGAGGGTGGGTAGAGGTATAGCTCTACTCTTCCATAACCGCGGCACTAGAAAAGGGTGAGTGGTCAGCAGCACGCCCCGGCCGCACTTTACCCCCGGGAAAGACACGGTACCCATTTTACAGGAGGCTGGGTGGACCCCAGGGCCGGCCTGGACGGGCGGAAAATCTCGTCCCCACTGGGATTCGATCCCCGACCGTCCAGCCCGTAGTCAGTCGCTATACCGACTGAGCTACCCGGCCCACAATTTATAACTAATACCTTGAAATAGCAGCAGATATAAAAATGGGCGTCTATATCATCTATGTTACTCTATCCAGACGGGCGTCTTTCGATGTACCAACGCGTTTTCGTAACATATAATACAGAATGACGAGGGGATGCTTGCGGTTTTCCTCCCACTGTAACAAGTATTCATGAGGTGTCACTTTGTGGCGATAAGGGTATTTATGCAGCATTTACCGCTAGTCCAGAGAGACTTGATACATGATCTTGTTACGTCCCTTCCAGTCCTAGAAATGAATTCAGCACAGTAATCTGCAAGTGCTTCGTGCTTACAACTGATCAAAATTTGACCCAGTTCGAATCTTATTTCCAAAATTTGCATGAAGGGACACGAACATTAAATCTCTCTGTAAGAGAGGGAGACGACAAATGGATTACGAATCTACATGTTAGAGGAAGAACGAAGATAGTCTCAAAAGAAATAAGAAGTGGAATGAAATGAAGCCTTTCAATAAAGAAAAAGAATATCTTACTACAGTTTCTGTAACACGTGTCTGGTGATCTTGAAGTCAAAAGTTCGAATAACGCAATGGAAACTAGTGAATATGAGGAACGTTTCTTTCATGACAGCTCTTACACTTCTCTGTACATTCACTCAAAAGAATTACTTTATGCGACCATTTATGACAAACGTCAATTATTTTACGCATCGCGAAATAAATAAACACAACACAAAGGATCACAGTAAACAGCTACTTTGAATCACCATTACAGATTCGGAAATTCCATTAAAATCGTTCTTACTATATGTGAGCGTTGTCATGTTTTGTCCCAAACAAACTCTATCAAGCTTCAAAATTATGTGGTACACTGAATTATGAACAAATATTGACACAACAGACACAGGTTAATTAAATTCCACACTTAATGTCGTTACCAGCCACTGACTAATTATTCACACCATTATAGCTCAGTTCCGCAATTCGTCAGTGTGACAATGAAACCGTTAGGCATACAACCCCAATGTTTCACAGACTAAAAAAACATATAATTTCATGCGAAATATGGGGATATCATAGCGGTGTTGGTTACGATTCAAACCTTCTGGGAAGCCGCGCCATGTCGGATGTATATGCCACTATACAAAAGCAATACGCACTTAGGAAACGCTGATAAGGCTTTACCACTGGTTTGGACGTAACATCCCAGAAGGAATTCGCGTAAGGGTTGAAAAATATTTATACCTTTAATATCCACATTTACTGACCGAGGTAAATAAAATTTGGAATTAGAAATCTACATGTTATGTCAGTGCGTCTCTGCATACATGCTTATATGGCTGATTCGTTTATCACTTTCTTTTCCTATTCTTTTGGTTCCAGTTTTTTTTATCATTGTATCTATGGTTATATGTTGTGTACGTTTCTGCTTAATTTTGGAAATTATGTATTTTTATTATGCTTATGTATTGTTATTGCTTTACGTATTCTTATTGTTATGTTATGTTCTGTTCTGGGTATTCTGTTTCATTGTGTTGTTCTCTGTATTGTTTGTGTGCAAATATGTGCTGTACTACTGCCACCGGTCGTCAACCCAATTGCAGTTAACAAAATATACCTTATACTATTCTATAATATCAGACTTCGGTCGGAGGCATAAATAAATTACTATTTACCATTTTCGCCTGTCAAAAATAATTTATGTTCAATGTGACAGCAGTGCGAACCACTTACACAATCCAATAAAATAATGCATTCTTATAGTTATTGTCTTTTCACTATTAATATTTTTGTGACTACTTCTTATCATTAGGACTTTCATATTTACTTTGACTGTTTTTAGTATCTGCATTGTAATTTTAACGTTTCACATTTATTGGTCGAATAGGTCAATGATAAAACATTTAATGTACCTGCCATTAGGAAAATAAATAAATATATATAGTTATTGTTCAAATCGGCCAATTATCTCGGTATTAGAACAACAGAGGAGCTTATCAGTTACATTAACATTCAGAACTTAAACGTGTCTTACGTCAGACACAATTCAGTCCCTTACCACACACGCGCGCGCGCACTGGAATTTTCCACACATGGTAAAATTCAATATTGGGGAGCTACATTTATTGCCGCTAAGTAATAACGAGTGTCATAAAATATAGTGCTGCATAACCCACACTTCACTTTAGAACGTAAGTGACTCTCAAACCATAGCTCCGTATTTCTTGCCCGATTTACATAAAATTCGTTATTGGTTATCTACACTAATTCCTGTTAATAAATAGTGTGCTAAACGAATTTCCAAGCAGTGAAAGACATATTTTATTTGAAGACGTAAATGAGATTCCCCCTACTATTTCCGTCCCTCTTAACCAACTGAGTTGAAGTTTCACGCAGTTGCTGTATAACTGTGACATTAAGAACTTCAATATGAGATTAACTTAAGTGTCTATTCAGAAATTAACTGAATGTACTCCGTAAAGTCAGAACAGGATGGAAGGTGCTGGTGTAGGAAATCGGAACAACAGTTGTGTGTAACATGCGTATGGTACAAGAAGGGTTTTTTTTTTAATTTCAAACTGCGTTTCACAGAACCTTTCTTCAACCAGGAATTAAATTTGTGCAAGTTAATGGCCATGGAAATTATTTGCAAGTGGAGAACATTACTATTCTGGTCATGCCACAAAAAATATACCACGCAGCTTAAATAAAGCTCAGAGCACAGACAGAAACCTACATTCACTCTCTTAATCTGTGTAATTGCAATCCAGCTGCCCCACCCCACCGACAAGCTTACTTTACCGACATCTTTTAAAGGCTTGGCTTGAACCTGCTATGTTTAAAAATAGAGTTTCAGAGTATGGGGTGTGTGTTGGAGATTAAAAGTAGGCGACGAATGCGAAAAAGTAAGTTCAAACAAATTTCAGTAAATTAACTTCGGCTGAAAACTCACTGTAATGTACACAAAATTCCTTATATAAGTTATGTAATAGTTTTATTAAGAGTGCAGTGACTTGATTATGCCATAATAGAAGAAAAATAGGACGTAATGGTAACTGAAGTATTTCTGTGAAATATTCATTCCCGAGGTTACTGTCCTCTAGTTGATACTTCAAATTGAACCAAGATCCTCTTAAACAAAACAACACATACCAGTACAGCAATTGGTAATTAAAATTATGTAGGGTTTTGACGAACAACTAGCACCAGTCAGTTTGGACGTAGATTGCTATCTAATGTTTTAAGAACACAAAAAAATTAGTGATAAAATTCCGCCAGGGACCTGTGTTCATCATCGGGTACAAGGGTGGGGAACAGCCGACCAGTTGGGCCTGAATTAAAACCCAGAATCTGAGAATACCTTTTACTAGGTGAAGATTCAATTGTTAGGCAATGGGCTTTTTTAAAAAGAACTGAACTGAAAAAAGGTAAATTACGTCATGAGGAATGAAGCTGGTAAAAGAACTTTTCAAAAGATACAATAATGTAAGGCCACTTTGTGACAGTACGTATACACGGACGAGAACAGACGACTTTTCCAGCACGGAATGGATTCTTGAAGTAGCATACACTAAATCGGCCAATATATTTCTTTTATCGCAATATATGTTCCTTAGGCTCTTGGTCAGACAAAAAGAGGTTGCTATAAATGTATTCCTTGTTCAATCTTTCATTAGTCTCCTTAAATGGGAAATGCAGTCAGTAGTTTCGTTATTGAAGAAACTTCCGGCTAAAGAACCGGAAAAATCCTTTCGAATATAATATTCCTCGGTTACTTTCATAAAGAATGTAGTCGAATTGTATAACGTTTAGATATAATGCTTCAACGCATGGGTTTGTTTAGCTGCACAAAGGATCGAATACGGTCGAAGTTCATTGGTCACTCGGTGGCCGCCCTGCTGAGGTTTGTACTGTGGGTTTGTTTATGGTGTTTGCACCCGGATATCAAACGGAGATTTCAGACCGCTTACTTTACAAGAAGAGACTCGGTAACGATGACAAAGCGTCTCTTATGCGTTTGTCTTCTCCTGCAACTTGTCTGTGTGAATCCTCATTAAATGTGCTCTTGGTAAGCATGTTCAGAGAAGGGACTAATTAGCAGTAGACCTTCCACGAAAGGTGAGCAGAACTGTCTTTGCAGTCTGACTACATCAGTGGACACACAGATTATACAGACGACACTTCTCTTAGTCCCAACGCAGAATCCTCTTAGCTGCCCATCAAAATAAAATTTAAAAAAATTGCCACCATAATCATCATCATCATCATATATCCGTCATGGAGCTGGGCCAATTGTTAACCCGTTCCAGTCTCACGTAACCAGAAGTCTCTTCAAAGTTCTACCATGATTCCTTCTGCCAGTTGGGGAGCAGTATTTCATTACCCTGGGTAATTTATTCCGAGGCATTCAATTTACATGTTGTGTCCAGTTTCTCTTGTATTCCAGTAATTTTTCCAAAATTGGTATTATTTTTAAATCCTTTGCAATTTTCGCATTTGTTTTGTAATCTGTCCAAGTGTATCCAGCTGTTCTCCTCATGTATTTCGCCTATGCTGCTGTTATTCTTCTGGCGTCACTTGCTCCAATAGTCCAAGTTTTGCTGCCATATAACAAGACTGGAAGGGCTAGCGTACGTGTACTGTATAGTTTTATTCTTGTTTTCCTAATGGGTTTTTGTGGTCTAAACACTTTATATAAAATAACTGTAATTTTCAAAAAGTTATTTAATTTGTTACCAATGTCCTATTCTCCTTCATTAGATATATTTCCTAAATAATTACACAAATTTATTTGTTCTATAACTTTATTATCTATTACAATTTTAGTTCTCACTAGATCTTGCCCTTTAAATGCCATCAATTTTGTTTTCTGTGCAGATATAGTTAAACCATATTCTGTTATTATTTGATTTAATTTATGCGCAGCTTTCTGTAGGTTATCTTCTGTGTCTGCTATTATAACTTGGTCGTTTGCAAATAACAGCGTTGACAGTTGCTGTTTTTTTTTAAAGTTTGATTCCGGTTAGGTCTTGATTTTGTCATTTATTTATTATTTCGTCTAAATATATATTAAATAGTGTAGGTGAAAGAGGGCAACCTTGGCACACTCATTTATTAATTTCTACCGGTTTTGATAGTTTGTTGTCAAATTTTATCAATATTTTGTTTTGTGTGTAAATATCCACTATTTCCTGTAGCAATGGGTCTGGGATATGTCTGGATTTCAAAATGCTAAATAAAATATGTCTTTTTATGTTATCAAATGCTTTCTCATAATTTATAGACAGCAAGTGTGTATCCAAGTTAAATTCCCTTTCTTCAATTAATAACTTAAGGCAATACGTTGGGTCCTTCATGACCGTCCCTTTCGGAATCCATTTCGTGTTTCTGTCATAAATACTTCTGAGCACTTCTGCGGTTTCATATTAAGGATTTTATAGTACATCTCATAGAAGATGTTGAGAATACTAATTACTCTGTAGTTTTTGGGTTCCCTTCTGTCATATTTCTTAAATATTGTGGTTATAACAGAATTTCTCCATTCATTTGGAATGCGATTTTCTCTGTATATTCGTAAGTTTTATTGGGATTGTAGTACAGTTCATTTAAAATAGCCTAGCAAATTAATTTGAAAATGACAAAACTCTATTATTATTTTATAACGCATTCAGTTCCTTCACATTTTGCCTGGTCATCATTTATTGCGTCAGCGTACATGTAATAAATTCCGTTCTGTATAAATATAAACTTAAAAAAAAATCTTCTATGAAAATTACTCGAAGTGTACACGTAATTTTGCCCACTGACAGAAAATAAAATCGCTTTACAAGAAGGATTAGACTTATTTTAGTCATGGTCAAATCTGTATGATATAAAAAGGCCAGTATTCGTGGAATCTGTAGTGGACAAATTTGCCCTGGGACAGGGTTTGTCCGAGTACTTCGGTTTCCTTAACAACGCTACAAGCCCGTCATCATTTTAATGCTACTCTTACCAGAACGAAAACAGGGCGAGGCATGGGAACCTTCAAACAAGCAATTCTCCGTCGGAAATCCGACAACACTGTACGGGAAGATACTTTCACATTTCATTTTAGGCTTCAAAGTGTCACTCTGCTTGCTATACCTTGCTGCCTAAATGAACTTCGGGACTTATTTACGCTAAGATAATAAGTGCATGTGGCAAAATTCTCCTCGAGGGACTACCTGTCACTTAACAAGGAATTACATTCGCCTTATACGAACCTAAATGTTCATTAACATATTCACAACAGCGCGCACCCACGTTCTAGCTTAACGGAAATTTAATTCGAATCACAGGACTAGTTTTTAATACACCGAGATAAAATTAATTAAAGAATAATTAAACAGGAAATTGAAATATTATGCGTACGAGCAAATTAATCGAGATTGCTAGAAGCATTCAGATATTACAGTCAATATTGCAGAAACAATGACGTCATCCAACGTGTCATCAGAAAGCACGCGATGTGGATCGAATGAATAGAAATGTCTGCGTTAACGTATGCCATTATGTGGCCATTTACTGACTATCTGGAAAAGCCATGGGGTTCCTCCGCTAATGTTCATTGAATAGCATGAATATGGACTGTATGTGAAAGGGCAATTAAGGGGCAATACAGTAACTTATAAAACTGAGTAGCCCTTACGTAATAGTTTTAAATAAACTGTGTACTCTTCATTAGGTCTAACATGAACGACTGCTGAAATACATAGGTAAATAACTGTTATATAGATATGCATTATTTAACGACGAACTCAAGTTCAGGTTAGACAGTGCTGCATAATGGGATACTGAAGGGTGCCGATAGAGATGTAGACCTCAGAGAGGATAGTCCGTGTTCAAGTTCCAGCGTGGCCACCTCCAAAATACAAGCCATAAAACCTCCCGACTGTGCCAAGATTTTTCGGCGTTGTTATTAGAGCAAAAAATCGGAATTTACAAAACTAGATAAAGAAAAGAATCAATGTATTAGGCAAAAAATGGGAGTACAGAACATAGTAAAGGAAATAAAACAGTACCAGAAAAAGTGGCTACAACACGTACAGAGGATGGACACAAAC